>JGI24891J29808_1000124_pt1 | contig 97291 bp, 68 predicted proteins | sample FreactcultuFSWF8_FD_29808 | JGI IMG/M metagenome (IMG submission 29808)
CGCGACCTCCTCGGATCTAGACTGACACGGCGTTGAGTAACAACGAATGACTGCGCACGTGTTAAGACCACGGGTGTGTTAACCACTACACTACCACGGCTGAGAACTTACAAAGAGCACAATATAACTATTATATAAAGGTTAGAGCTGCGTAGCGCGTGATCAGGTGCACTGCGTTAAGTCGCGAAAGGAGAGCTGGCTTGAGTTAGTTTTGATTAGCAGCAGGTTGCAGTTTTTGGGATGATCTGATATGAGTCTTAGACTACTGTATCGGTGACTCAAATACCAGCATGATTGTGAAGCCCTGTCTTGAATTTTCAAGTGTGGGTTGCTGAATAGTAGAGGATCGTGGGATTCCCAGCTGAGCAAGGGTTGGTTTTGTAGTCACGGAGAGCTGACATCAAATCGAGGATGTTGGCCGTACAGGACATAGTCTCTCAAGAAGATAGCGATGGACTTGTTGAGATAGTCCGATGCAACTTGAGTATCTCGAAGGTGCGAGACCGCAATGAATGAAGACGAGATGTCGTTTTGTGCAATAGTCCAGGAACACCGTCGATGAAGATTGCGACGAGGTCAGAGTATGTCGCTGAGACCAGAGCAATACGCTGTTGGATCGTTTTACTTGCCGAGGTCTTCGGCCGAAGCCTTTGCTCTGCCGTATCTCTTGCGGCATTCTCCTGCCGAGATAGCTAGATGCTGCAGGCAATGCTTTGATCCCATGGAGAGTGTGTACGACCTGCAAGTGGGACCACCTGTCTGATAACCATGTGTGTGGCACCACATCTTCCTCAATTCGTGACCGAGGACCTGGAACACGCAGGACGTTTGAGCAGCGAGGCGACATCGTGGTTGGAAACATCAGGAGCGTGTTAAAGACTGCTCGTATCCTGATCAGAAGACAACATAATCGCGGAACCGACATCACGAGGGCAAAGTAATAGAATGCGGCAGTGATCGGAACGCTCCTGTTTGTTGCAGAAATTTTCTCAGAGATGTTCGTCTTCGGTTAAGATGATTGCTTTCGGGTTCGTAAGAGATTGTACAGACGGTGTGGGTGGGTCTTTGAGGCTGCCCCATGGAGCAAGATGGGTCAATCTGTTTCGGTCTCCAGAATTTTTCCGGTTCGCAGAACGGTAATTTGGCGATAGGGCAAATCAGTTCGACTGTTCGTGATCGCTCGAAGTGATTAACATGGATTCATAGCAGCCTCTGATACTCCAGGTGTCACTCGGATAGTGTCCGTCCGAGGATGGATGAGGGGTCGTCTACATAGAGTAGATACATGGCGGATTAAGCTCCAGCCAAAAGTGGTGGTACCTGTACAAGCAATACAGAGTTCGCCCGTTTCACCTGGCAAGAAAGGATTTCGGAAGTCGGGACGCGATTTCCTGCTCGGCGCAAGCCACCAAAAGCCCTGACAAGCGCCTCCCGCATGGTTGGCTTGGGACTTTAACCGTGTTTTCGTACTTGTAGACGTCCATCGTCACAAGGCTGCGTGCATGTACCCAAAACCAGGTCTCTGCAAGGATGCTAAGACATTGGCTGCTCACGGTGTTAGTCTGAAGCCTCTTGACGGTGAGGCGCCGCCAGATTGCGTGGCGCGATGGTGGTAGACTTGAACGACTCAATCGCGTTCTTGCTGTATACCATGAGGTCGCCTTTTCACCGTCAAATCTTCCGAAAGCTGGCATTATCCACAGAAGGGCCGAATACAGAGCTGGAGAAAGTCGGGAGAACTGGAGACGAAAGCTGGAGGGATGTGGGCTGTGGGGCGTGGAGTGAACTGTGCCATGGAGAAGAAAACTGGAAAAAGGTGATCAACACTTGGATGCAACCTCTCGCGACATGGTCACAGTGCGGTGTTGATACGACTGTCCAATGAGAACGAGATGCTGTAAATTGAAGGATTTCGGGTATCCATATCCCATGGCATTCCACAGCATGCTAGTTACTCCGAACGACTGGTGTCGGATTGGTTGTCATTTGCGCCAAGTGGCTCACGTTTTGAGCTCCGATCTAAACGCGTCGAAAAGCGAGTTGCCCCTGCCTCGAGCCTGTATATATTGAGCTTCCCTGCCCACTTTTGGCACCTTCTTTGCGCCATACGACCTATCCCATAACTAAGAATCAATACCTGGAATTGCCTCGCCCTTGGGGATCGACCAACGATGTATCAAACAGGGAATGTCTACACCATTGCCGCCATCTCCATCATTGGAGGTGGTCTGTTCGGTTTCGACATCTCTTCGATGTCTGCTATCATCGCTACTCAGGTATGTGGATATTACGTGACATTGTGAACCTTCATGATCTAGTGCTGATATACCGCCAGCCATACAAGTGCTACTTCAATCAGCAAGGGTTCAATGATGTTGGCGAGTGCATTGGTCCCAAGGCCGATGTACAGGGAGGTATCACCGCCTCAATGGCGGGAGGTTCTTGGCTTGCCGCTCTTTGCTCTGGATACCTTTCGGATCGCCTTGGCCGCAAGATGGCAATTCAGATCGGTGCCGTCATCTGGGTGATTGGATGCATCATCGTTTGTGCCTCTCAAAACATTGCCATGCTTATCGTCGGCCGTGTCATCAACGGATTCTGTGTCGGCATTTGCTCTGCACAAGTGCCTGTCTACATCTCTGAAATCGCACCTCCCAGCAAGAGAGGAAAGCTTGTTGGTGCTCAGCAATGGGCGATCACATGGGGTATATTTCCGCTTATGTGTCATTTGCAAGAAAAGTGCTAACTATATGCTCGTAGGTATCATGATTATGGTAAGCATAAGCCAATGCTTGTAACGACCAGACTGCATGCGGTAATCGCTGCAGAAATCTGCAGAAATCCGTTTTTTTTACTGAAAACATTGGACTTCCACTGGATGTCTTGCGGCAGTGCACTATTGATTCCTCCAGAAGCATGCTGACTGTAACAATAGTTCTATATCAGCTACGGTTGCTCGTTCATAAATGGCACTGGTGCCTTCCGTGCTCCTTGGGCTCTTCAGATGATCCCTGCGATCTTGCTCTTTTTTGGCATGATGATCTTACCCGAGTCTCCCCGCTGGCTGGCATCCAAGGATCGATGGGAAGAGACCCGGGCAGTCCTTGCTCTCACTCACGGTCACGGTGATCCCGAAAGTCCCTTTGTTGTTCGCGAGTTCGACGAAATCAGGGAGTGGATCAGAATCGAGTCTGAAGCTAAGAACGCCTCTTACCTCGAGCTCATCCGTCCTCGCATGCTCAACAGAACTATCATCGGTGTATTCATGCAAATCTGGTCTCAGCTTACCGGAATGAATGTCATGTACGCTGATTCAGATCACTCTTGGCTGTAAGGACTATGCTAACTTTACTCTCACTCCCAGGATGTACTATATTACCTATGTCTTCCAGATGGCAGGTCTCTCTGGAAACAACCTCCTCGTCTCCTCGTCCATCCAATATGTCATCAACGTCGTCATGACTGTTCCTGGTCTTCTTCTTGTTGATCGTGTTGGTCGCCGTCCCCTCCTCTTGGTCGGAGCTGCGTTCATGGCACTGTGGTTGTTCGCCAATGCCGGTATTCTTGGCGCTTACGGAACCAACCCTGGTCCCGGTGGTGTTGGCGGCAACACTCCTGAAGCCTCTACCGAAGTCACTGGTGCAGCTTCCAAGGCTGTTATTGCTTGTTCATACCTGTTCGTTGCATCATACGCCCCTACCTGGGGTCCTGTAAGTCGCCTACATTCCATCTTCCAAGAAAACAAGAATGCTGACTGCATCCTCTAGGTCTCCTGGATCTACCCGTACGTACTGAACATGCATACACCACGAACCACCAGCCGCTAGGTGTTGTCACGGTCACGACCTCACCAGACGCCATCTCATTGCAGTAACGTTTTGTGCCGGATACGTACCACGATCGAGATCATCTTTTCTTCATCAACACGATGTAACTCTCGACAGTGACGTTCTCCGACACAACGTACTCTTGCAATGAGACAGGTGTAGATGATGGTGTCTGACATGGCCTCGTGGTGGTGCATCATTTCACACATAACAAAAATGTTGACTTTTTTTTCTTAGCTCCGAGATCTTCCCCAACCGCGTCCGCGGCAAGGCCACTGCTCTTGCTACCTCAGCTAATTGGGCCTTCAATTTCGCCTTAGGTAGCTTCATCCATTCAGAGCACCATGAGGGGATGTGATGCTAACAATATTGCACTGTAGGCTATTTTGTCCCCCCAGCTTTCATCAACATCAGATGGCAGGTCTACATTGTTTTCGGCGTCTTCTGCGTTGCCATGTGGCTCCACGTCTTCTTTTGCTTCCCTGAGACAGCAGGCAAACCACTTGAAGAGGTCACCGCTATGTTCGAAGACCCCAGTGGCATCCGCTACATCGGAACTCCCGCCTGGAAGACCAGCGCATCCACCTCGATCACCTCCCGCATGGAGAGAGGACAAGATCTCGAGAAGAAGCTCAGTGAAGACGAGGCCCCCGAGACTCACGAAGTCGCTCCCAAGGCAACTGTCTAAAGGATGTTTACAAAACCATCCGACGAACTGCATTTCTATCGAGAATGCAGAGATAACCTTCACGAGCTTGATGTTGATTTGATCGTACTGAACGAGTACGATGTCTATACAGTATAAACCTATACACTCTAATAATTACATACCATTCTCTACATTTCGACTGCCACTACATGTTCTGAGTGATTTTGTCGAGTCACGGTACTTGGAAGAAGGGAAGGAACGCGTTCGGCGTCTTTCGGCATTACGCTCTTCAGCATCAGCCAAACCCAACTTCGACCTGGTTTTCGTCGCTGCTACTTACTCTGTCGCAGGCCAAACAAATGCTCAGCCCCAATGACGTTTGGAGCACAACACAAGGGGACGCATGTCAACTCTCGCTCTCTTCCGTCGGCAATACAGTCAGATTGCTGTCCATCAAAAGGCACAATGATATTGAGAACCCGGCGAGGGTCCACTGAGAGCCCAACTTTCTTTGCACTCTTACTGGATTTTCTTTGATTTCCCAAAAACTTCGTGAAGTTTAGAGTTGAAATCTTGCAGCATCCTGTGCTTGGAGTTCAGCATACGCTCAAAAAGCCCGATATGTTTTTTGTCAATTTACTAGGCTCGAGCGCAATTAAAATCAGGGGGATTCTCGATTCATGTGTGGATATCTAGGTTACTTAGGAAGCGATTGAGTACGAGCACAAACTAATCACAGTTTCGATCCTTCAAGTCAAACGACATTCTTCTGCAACCACTCTTCCCAGTCTTTCTTCGAGAAGCTGCTCGAGATGTTTGGCTCGTTGAGTCCCTATGATTGACGTCAGTACAAATATCCTGGCTCAAGATTCATCTTTACTCACGTTAAACAGAACAGTGGGTGAGACATGAACTCCAACCAAACGACCAGCCTTGATAAGTAACTTGAGATCGTTGGTGACCTGGTTGCCTGTGTTCAAGCTTCCATCTTGACCGGGCTTGTCAGAGATCTCGAGAAGGCTGTAGATCTTGCTCTCGTCCAGACCTACACCGGCAGCAAGCTTGGCGAGACGCTTGTATGTCTGGTTTCTGGTCTCATTGACTACATTGACGTCAAAGTAGTCGGTCTGCTTGTCAAACAGAGCGGCCGAGAAGGGCCAGAACTTGGAAGCATCGGTTCTCAGGACTGCAACGGCGGCTTCGTGGACCAGGGTTGATGACGGGTGCCATGGCTGGATCTGTTGGCGGAAGATGACCTGAAGCTTATCTGAGTACTTCTGCTCGACAATGGGCGCAACATCGTGGTAGAAGGTGTCGAACTGCTTCTTGCTGAAGGGACAGACGTAGTCAAGGACTACTACAATTAGTCATGGTGATTCTGCAATGGCTTTCATCGATGGAAATGGAACATACATAGCTCCAGAGTGTGACTGGCATTACTCGACAGAGCCTGCCCAGCAAACTTGGGAGCGAGAGCCATTTCAGCAGCTTGTTCGCTTGTTGAAGTCGAGAAGTCACTTGCAGTACTCTGATCCCGGGTCGCAGTGCTGGAGACTGGTGGAAATGACTCGGACAAGGTGGGTTGACGAGACTCAGATCCAGGTGGAGCTTGGTTTGGAAAGCCAAATAGATTGCCTGTCAAGCGGGCCACACGTGGTCTTTCTTCTGGATGCTGAGTATAATAGAGACCTGCTTCAGCCTTTCTGATCTTGCGTTCTTGTTGTGCTTTGAGTTTTGCTTGTCGTGCTCTGTGTGCTGTTACAATCCCTTCTGGTGTTGGGCTGGAGTGACTGCCGCCGATTCCTATCTTGACGGAGTGCTACAGTGAAAATGTGCTGAAAGTCGTGTACGGATGGAGTTGATTATAGGAGCAACGATGGATGCAGGCTTGAAGGATGATGGTTGTTGAGTTGATGTTTATATCTACACTTGCGGTTGGCGAGCTTCAGTCAAACGATGACGCGAGAGTCGGAGCTGTCGGATTTTGCGGAAGGAGCGTCTCCCGACGGGGTCCAGATCTCTTTCCCGAACTTGCGCGTTCGTCCTTTCGTGCTCAATTGACACTTCTGTAGCTATTGAAATATACAATGGATCTCGGATCAAGCTTAATGTCCACAGAGAGCATACCACGAAAGTCGGGCTTACGGACGAAGTGTAGCTCCTTTGTGCGCGGCGTGGTTTCGATTAAAAACATCGTGCATTTTGGGTGCATCCCCATGTCGCTGCAGTGGGGGAGTCGAAGGTGACAAACATTAATCATACTCTGACTCGGAATTCAGATCAAAAGGCCCACGAGATTGGCCCAAGTTCTACGTGACTGTCTAAGAATCTAGCCCCAGTCTCGGGCAATCTCAGTCTAGAGTAGAGCTCGCGAGTCGCGAAGGACCTCACGAAGTAAAGCGAAGGCAACAGCTTGGCATGTGCCGGATAAGAAGGCTCGGCTGGTCGATAACAGCTCGCGTTTCGGCGCGTCTACCTTCGCCACACCATCTTCTCTATCCTGTCATTGGTGAGAATAAAGGAATGGAATTTTTATAGCGATGTCGATACACGCTCTTCCTCAGACGGCAGTACGCACCATCCGCTCTGGTCAGGCTTTGACAGATCCAGCCTCTGTGGTCAAAGAACTTATCGACAATGCTCTCGACGCGCGAGCATCGAACATCACTATCGAGATATCGACCAATACTCTCGATGTGATCCAAGTCAAGGATAATGGTCATGGAATTGCGCCTACAGACAGGCCACTTGTGGCAAAGCCTTATTGCACCAGCAAACTCAAGGATGAAAAAGATCTTGCTCTTGTAGGTTCATCCTATCTTGGCTTCCGAGGTGAAGCCTTGAGCAGTGCATTGGAGATGAGTGGTGAAATGATCATCACTACAAGGGTCGAGGGCGAAAGCATTGCTACTGCCATCAAAATCTGTCAGACTGGCGACCCAGCTCAAGATCGTGCAACGCACCCCCCAGGAACCACAGTTCGCATTGCCAACTTTCTCAAGAATCAGCCTGTTCGCAAGCAAGTCGCCTTGAAAGCCGCACCCAAGACACTGTTGAGGATCAGGCAACTACTACAGTCGTATGCCTTTGCCAGACCATCCACTAGGCTGTCATTGAAGGTTATCAAGGCCAAGAATGACAAGGATAACTGGACTTATGCACCCAAGATTGGCAGTGGAATCGAAGACACAGCTTTCAAAGTTGTGGGAAAGCCTTGTGCTTCTCAATGTACCTGGGCAGAGTTGGAGCACGAGGGCTTCACTGTACAAGCCTTCCTTCCTCGTCCAGACGCTCATGCTTCCAAGATCAGCGGATTGGGACAGTATGTGTCGGTTAACGATCGACCTCTCACTTCGTCCCGGGGCATCTCCAGGCAACTCATTCGAACATTCAAGGAAAGCCTCAAAGAATCATCACTATTGGAAGACGCGAAGGATCCATTTCTATACTTGTCGCTCTCTTGTCCGCCAGGCAGTTACGACGTCAACATCGAGCCAGCCAAAGATGATGTTCTGTTCGGTGATGTCGACAAAGTCCTGGAAGCTGTCAGAAGACTGATGCTGATCTCGTACCCGGAAAAAGAAGAGTCAGGCGAGGTAGCAGCTGCGATTGAGCCCACTGCCAATGCTCATGAGCTCTTTGCGACACCAGCGTCTGGAAACAGATCGAACAGGATTGAACCAAAGAGCAACATGTATGACCTTGATGAGGATGATCTTACTTTGTTCATGGACTCTGTAGATCAGCCCAGGGATGCCACTGTTGATGAGGAAGAGGAGCAATTGGGATCAATCAGAAGTGCTGCTGTGTCAAACCCTTGGATCACCGCCAAAATGAATGCTTACAGCAACAAGAAGAACAACGCCAACGTGCAGCTTCTGACACCAGCGAAGCAAGCATCGAGTTCTCTGATGGAAGCAAGTTCGCCTGCTTTTGAGACAAACCAACTCCAAGATATTACGCCAGGATTGCCAACGCCTCGTCCGTCGTCTCCAATGTTTTCCCGGTCTGAAGATCCTAATTCAAGTGGTCCTCGCCGAGTCATAGGTTCCTCCAATCTTCCTCCTCCGGTACCTCACATGTCAATCCAGAGAATGTCGCCAATGAGGAATAGTGTCGAAGCTTTCGAAAGCTCTCCCGCACCACAGCGCATGACTCTGCCTCCTCAGCAATCCTCCGAAGGTATCCCACTAGACATGATACCAGAGGCAGAGCCAAGAAGACGCAGTCCACCCAAACAGCAACAGCGGCAGTTTGTCAATAAACCTTTCGTGTCCCCGGTCGATCCTGAGCGCGATGCGTGGTTTCACTTCCCGGAGTCGCAGAAGTCGAAGCAACCTGGACGGAAAGTGCAATCGCAGAGGCCGAACGGCGAGAGCTTCGTTCCCAGTGCCGAACCATACACTTCAGCCTCGAGTGCTACGCCTCCTCCCAACAATGCTGATATCCGTGACTTCCTTGGCCGAGGTCGTGAACAACACTCTACTACTCCTGCAACCACTGTTCCTGAGGCCTCAGAGAGCGAAAACTTGCCACCGGTTGATATTCACCGCGAGACACAGCCTAAGGGGTTCGTCAGAGCGAGCGAACTCAACCTCGACAGTACTCAATTTGTCGAGCCAACACGTCCAGCTCCATTACCAAAGCCGAGACGACGCAGAACGACAGATAATCGAGCACTGGAAGAAGTATCCGGCAATGCCAGAGCGGACAACGATGAGAGTGGGTCTGAATACGAAGACCCCCCTCGTCGCCGCCGCACTGGAGAATCCGATCCGAAACGAGTACGTCGCGTCAAGTCATCTACTCTTCCGCTCGAAAAGGTACCTCTGAGTGCACAAACTCAAGGCTGGACTGCTAGTGTATCTACCACTGTTGATGAAGTAGAGAAAGAGTTGCAGGTCGTTGAGCCGCAAGGTACATTTGTGGCATGGAATGAACCTGCATTCGACACACAAACGGTCGTGAACAGAGATTTCGCAGATAACGATGTTCAACAGTGGACCTTCTTGCTCAGCCAGTCACTGCTCAAGCTCGAGCCAGACGCCGAATTGGTGCGCGATCTGGAAGATGTGGTGAGAAATGCGATGAGCAGATGGGGTTTCTTTGCTGCTGCTTGAATAGGCATATATTCTTGTTGTTTTGCCTTTCCGATCGGAGAGGATTCATCGCTTTTTTGATATTGATGATTTTGCTATTGAGCGAGGAGACATTGTGTTTATGAGAAGGGACGCTCATGGTGCTATGAGGTGGTCTTTTCTTTTTGATGTTTGGCATGATACCCTAGCTAGAGAAGGCGCTTTTGACCTTTATGATGTATGACAATCGCTGTGTATATATAATCAATGCTTTCGATCTTTGCTTATGATGCTCTTCAAAGTCATAGTTCAGAGAAGTTGCCTTTTTGGCTCCCTTTAACACATCCACTACAGTTCAAGAAGTAGCACATCTTCCTGCTCACAATCACACCCGCCTAGCCCTCTCATACCCCTCCATGAACTCCCCAGCACGCACAACATACGCTCTCGCAGGCAACACATCCCTCATCAAAACCTCATGCACCTGCTCCTTGAACTCAACACACCCGTCCTCCACAACCGTAACCACAAACTCCTCATCCGTAGCCGCCAACGCCGTCCTCAATACAACCCCTGCACTGCTTATTCCTGCAAGGATCAAAGATTTAATCCCATTCTTCTGGAGATGTTGCAGAAGACCCGGTGATTTGAGAGCAGAACCATAACAAGCCGGTCGTATAAATGTCACCTCCTCTCCACCATCACCATCTACATTTTCCACCAAAGAAGTAGGTTCTCCAGCATCGAGCGACCCGATCATAGATGCAACAACCTCTTCCACCATGTTATTGGGTTTACATGTAGAGAAGGAAGGAGGATTGGAAGTATCGACTAAGCAGTGAAGAACATGGATATTTTGATATTTGGCCCATTTCCTTAGGTTTGCGGCGGTGGTTACAGCGGGTGAGGAGGAAGGACCTAGGGCTTTTAGGAAGGTCGTGTGGAAGTCTAGGAGGAGGAGAGCTGTTTGGGAGGGGTTGTAGTGGGCGGGGTTTGAAGGGTCGGATGGGTTGAAGGTTGTTGTGTTGGTTGCCATGGTTGTATTTCTGAGTGTATCCTGTTGCAGAAAGTCAGGTGTGCTGTGAAGACGGTGTGGATGATTGCACTTGGAGATGAATGCAGTATCACCTGAGAAGGATTCTACGCGCGGGGAGACATCTTGGTCCGAGATATGTCGCGATCCTGTCGACCAGAATAATCCATAGAGCAGGCGCATTCACCTGATAAGAGTACAAATCCCAAGAGGAACAGAGCATATTATACACGGATCTAAAAAGATCACCTTCAATATCTTACACGACATCCCACCTCTTCCATCTACGCGTCCAGCGCCTTCTTAGCACCATCCACAATTTTCTTGACCTCACCAATACCCTTCTCAACAACCTTTTCCATCTGCACACCAGCCTTCTTCAAGTCATCCGGTCTTGCAGTCTTTGCCAACTGCATCGCCCTCAACTTCTTCTGTTGTCCTTGTCTAGCATTCCTGACTGCATTGCTTGCCACATCTCCTGCTTTTGCTGCTGCGTTGACGGTGGCCTTTCTGGACTCGGCGGTGGGTGGTGGGATGGGGATGTTGAGGAGGAGGGGATTTGCGCCGGTGGGGTCGGGTTGCGGTGTTAGGTTCAAGTTTGCGGACTGGATTGACGAGGAGATAGGCTTGAGGTGCTGTTGAGGGAGGCGATTAGTATAGCCCTTGGTAGAGGAGTAAGGCATGAAGTGTTTACCTCTTGCTCGCCGACTACGACTTGAACGACTCTTCCCTTGGGGACCACTTGCGCGAGATCTCCCAATTTAACAGGTCCACCCTGCTTGAGCTGCACACGCAAAGACTCGAGCACTTGGGGGTTGAAGCGGCCACCTTGTCTCAGCTGCGAGAGGTCGGCCTTTAGCTTCTCGACAGCATCGTTGATATCGGACTCGAGGGCGCTGAAGTCGAAGGGGTCTTCCGAGCCAACTGCTGCTGGAGCAGAGGACGACGAGGATGAAGAGTCGGAACGAGAAGCCTCGCGGGCTGCTTTGCCGCCTTTCTTTAGCGTGGCAGGTGTGTTGCTGAAGGTGCGGATAGATGTGTGTTTTGCTGAGGCAGCTGCGACCAGACTTGAAGGACTGCAGAAATTGGGTGTTAGCTCGAGGTCGCAATTGTTATTGCACGATGTGAGGCGCATACCGGAAGCTACATTGTCTTGCAGCAGCTACGTCCCGCGACAGCAGGCGAGAGCAAAGTAGTTGTGTTGATCGTGATGGGCGCATTTTGGGAGTGTGATTTTGTCTTTGGGCGCTCGACCTCGAAAGCCGAATGTGGAAAGAACTTGTGACGTCGGCGTGCGTGCAAGCTCAACTGTGACCCTGTCCTTATCGATCACGAGCCATGGTCGGATCGACGAGCGATCTTCTGCAAGGGCAGGCGCGCGTGTATCTGGAAGCAATTGCTGTCTGGTATTAGCCGCAACTAGTACGCGCTTGTGTCAGGCACATGAAATCTACTGTGAGAATGACGACAATTTGAACGACGATCCATCAATGCATTGCTTAAAACTGATTAAAGATTGTCTGACTGTGTACGCATGAGTATCTCGGCCGTAAGGACTTGGAGGATAAGAGAAAGCAGACCCAAACACACTGTGTGCGTGACAACAAGAAAACAATAATGCAATCCAAACGCCAAAGGAAGGTGACATATCACCTCTGGTGAAAGCATGTCTGTGAATTACCGTAGTGGAAAAGCAAAAACTCCATGGTGGGAAATGTGATGGGGGGGATACCTGTAAAACCAAATGAAAAGGCCAACAGTCTGTCTCATCCAAGATCGAAAGACTAGTCGAGCCTGTCTTATGAGAAAAAATCAATCGCTCGTGGGGAATCTTTTATGCGTGATGCAAACGCAGAAAAACACTTTCCCACCTAACCTCCCAGCTTGCGCCGTGATTCATATCAATATGTCTTTGCATTGTAGCAGGAAAAGTGAACGCCAACCTGATGCCCAGAGAGTAATGAGAAGTGATGACTGTAACGCTTGAAGCGCAACAATCCGTAAAACCAAGGATTAATATGCCAGAAAGATGAATCAAGACCGACAGTCCTGATGATTATCATGACGCCAATCAGTGGGCGGACGACAACGAACGATACGCGGAAAGAGGCGATCAATGGGCGGAAGACCACGATCAATACGCGCAAGATCATGATCAGTGGGCTGTGGACCATCAACGATACGTGGAAGGACGGAATCGATGGGCGGAGTAGGCGGAAGACGCGGAGGGCCATTGACAGCACACGGAAGACCACGATCAACGCGCGGCGGAGGACTTGCCTATTTTCCGTAGCCAGCATAACCGTTGTGGCCGCTGCCGTTGGAGTACGAGGTTGCGTTAGGAGGACAGTCCATGAAGCTGTTCATACTGCTAAACGCTGCCGGATTCGAGTATTGAACAGGTGAGATGTTGCGTGAAGCTTGAGGGTAGCTATTCATACCCGGTTGGGAATGACTCTGAGGGGGAATACTCCTGAAGTTGTGCGTAAACCCACGAATAGCGCTATTCTGTTGCATGGGCGGCATAGGATTAGAGTGTTGCAGCATAGGTGGTGGTGGGGACTGAGGTGGCGGGCCATGTAGACCAGGAGCCATCAGTCCAGGAGGTGGACCTGCTGCAGTGCTGAATCCAGGACCCGTTCCGTTGCTGAAACCTGGATGACCTGCGTGAGGGCTCATGGAATGTTTTGGGTTGTCGCTTCTAACGCCTAGAGGATTCTTAGAGAAGCTGACCCGGATGCCTCCCTTGTAGCTGTTGTGCAATTGTACGCCATACAATTCATGGAGGGCATGTGATGCATAAGTCACATCCTCGAACTCGACGAAACACATTGGGCCATTGGCTTTTGTACGGAAACAGAGTCGCTTGAAACCTCTTGCTTTGGAGAACAAAGACTTGAGCTCGTCCTCACTGGTGTGAAGCGGAAGATTGCCCACATACAAGGTATTGCATGGAGGGTGCTGGTCGGCAGGGTTGGCAGGAGGGAAATCATGTCTCAGATTTTTGTGCGAGAAGCTTCCGTTTGTGGTGACATTCGAAGGCCTGGAAGAAGCTGGCAAGGGCGGCGACCGCATTGAATGCGGCGAAGTGTAGTTGGGGCTCGTGGGAGAGGTCACGTAGTGAGGGTAACCACTTCCGTTCATGGCGCCTGTCTCAACAGATAGGTTGCCAAATTGGGGAACAGGATTGCTGTGACCCGTCAAGGCATTTCGTCCGTTTTTGGCGTAACCAACTGGATCCTTGAGGAGCTCTCCGGTTTCGTCGTCGTCGTTGCCGTCGTTGATAACAGACTTCCCAGAGATTCGGTTCGGAGCAGGGTAACCATTGGCGTGCGGAGACTGAGGAGAGAAGATGCTTTGAATATGATTGCTGCTGTCAGGAGCGGGAAACTCGAAGGACTGGGCAACAGCAACAGGCGGAGACGTGAGTGGTGAGCTTACGCCCCAACTGGTACTGAAGCGAGAAGACTGACGACTCAAGGGAGCCTCCGAACCGTTACTCGAACCGCCGGAGCCAGTTTGTTGTCGAGCTGCCGTACCGTCGACAGTATTGCGTCTCGAACCATTGTACGCGGATTGGGATTGGGATTGAGAGTCGGGCAGAAGTTCGACAATCATTTTTATTCCATTCTTACCAAAGGGCTTTCCGTGAAGGCGATCCTTGGCTTCCATGGCACCAGCCTCGGAGTGAAAGGTAGCAGTGGCAGTGCTGAAACCAGAATCTTCCAGGCTGTCTGATGGTTGTACAAATTTGGTGCCGTCAAGGTCAGTAGCGAAGATGAGCATACTTCTGAGCGCATCCTCACCAAATTGGGGTGGCAGACGTCGGATGCGGATCGTCCATCTGTTTGAAGTATCTGAAGGCTCGGAGTTTCTGTGGTTGTTACGTCTTCCTATGGTGGGTGACAGGCCTGGCAACTGAGAAAGAGTGTCGGAGGTTGTGGTGAAGACACCCAGCTTACTAGTGCCATTGAGCTGGCCTATTGGCGACAGGCTGCCTAGATTGGGTAGGTTGTTCATCCTTGAGGTCGGAGGGCTGTATCGGGTGGGACGTTTTTCGGCCATTGCCTGGGACTGGGCTGCGCATGCGATTTAGACGGAAGCTGAGTGATGACTCGACAGACGTCAGCAAGGCGTGTGCGTGCTTTGTCGACTATATGAGCGAGTTTGCGGACAAGGCAACAGGGTGTGGCGAATGTAAGAATGCGATCACAGGAAGGCGATGGGCAGAAGGTGGCCGAGAGGGTTGAGATGCGACCGAGTTGCGACAAAGCTTCGAGGGGCAGGTCGAGGGTGCGATGCCGAAAGCGACCGAACTGCGCTGCACCGAGAAGCGTCTGATGCGTGCTGCGACAGGGAGTTAGACAGACTGATGAGCCCGATCGAACACAACCAGAAAGATGTGAGCGACAGGGGGTAAACTTGACGTGTCTGTGGAGCGGACAGGCAAGCAGCACGGCGACAGCGACGGTCGGGGAAGATGAGAGATGGAGGAAGGCTGGCAAGTGTGGAGTCAGAGAGTGCGCCGATAAGACCGCATTTCACATCCTTGCGAACACGGCAATGGCTGGGAGTAAGACTAGCAAGCCTTAGTGTACCGCCTGTCGCGCCATCATTGACACCTCGTCCTCTTGAATTGACACAAAGGCCCGCATACTATCCAGATCTTGTAACAGGCCTGATGCTCATCCACTCTCTTCTTGTGTCACTATCCAGACTTCGACCACGCGACATGAGTTCTTTAGCAAGCAAATGATGCAAAGCACAGCACGACTGCGATTCTGCTTATGAACTCTAATTCCCGGAGGCAGCATCCCTCAAACCTTGTTCGCCCTCCTCTTGGCCCTGGTTGGCCAAAACCGCGGTCCAGGGACATGGTCAGAAGATATCGCGCCCCCGGATCTCCTTTTGAGCAGATGAGAAGTTATTACCAAGGCCGTTCACTTTGTCGACTCCTGATTGAGACCTTTCGCAACTCCAAACTGTCCTTTGTCCCAACACAATCGCCGTCTTATTTCAGGGGTCGAAGCCGAAAAAGTCACGGCTGTCGTCAGATCGCACGGCCCAAGTTCCTCCCTGGTAGGCGTCAGCGGTGCATGAACTCTACAGTAGGACCTCTCCTCCCGCGACCGGCTCAGGCTTTCGATAGACGTGTCGGCTTGCTTCGGTCTTTTGAGCCAGATGAGCCTTTCACGACTTATTGGCCTCTTCTAACGCAGTAGCCGGTCAGTATCGCACTCAAAAAATGCGAGACAAAGGTGCGACCCAAGCCCGTGGTTCCAAGCGTTCTGGGGTTGGCGCCGGTGGCTTTTGACACGTGAAGCTACTCTTGAGTTCGACATGTAGATTGTTGGTGGATCTTCTCCAACACCACATCGCATCACCACAACACACATGCTGTCTGAGGCGGTCATGAAGGCGCATATGCCAGATCGCCAGGCAGCACAACATCAGCCTATCGTAAATATTGTCACTCTTTCTAGCGTACTATATCTGCCATCTTTCTATGGGTAGACTGTACTCCTGAGATGGGGCGCAATCTAGTGCACTCTAAACGGATGCAATCCTGCATCTGACGAATATGCGCGGCTCATCAGCTTCAAGAACTTCACTCTATCACAGCATCAAGGATGATAAAGAAGAGCCTGAAGCACACGGGAAGGCTGTGCCTTGATTGCTGCGGTACAGATGTCAGCCCCATGGGATCCCGCTTCAAGCGAGCTATCGTGGCCAGCAGAGCTTCAACCATAGACATCTTGACACAAAGTAACAATCTGTGTGAGCGGTGCAGGATTCGGTATCGGAGATATCCAGGAGCGCCTTGTTCTGTGAGTACAGATCCGATTGTTGGTTCAAGACACCACAGGCAAACATCTCGGCCAGCGCATCTTCGGCTGATCTCTAACACCATTGGTCGCTCGGCAGCGATGCAACTGCAGCTGGATGTTGATGCGCCGGCTTGATCAAGGCGATCAAGACTACGAGATCACGTTGACATTTGGCAAGCCAATGAGATGGAGGCGCGTTTCATCAACAAAGCATTCGAAAAAGCCCTGAGGCAGTTCACTATGAGCAGGCCATGTGGCTTGACACGGTATACAATGTACACAATAGGTACTCGAGGTCAGACAGGATGCTTGGTATTGCATTGATGTTGTCGGAACTCTCTCCGTAACCGAGGGCTATCAATTATCGATCAAGAACCGGCATAAGGGGAGCATGAGTATGGAGATGGGTAACGTTCATAATGCGTGAAAGGCTCTACTTTGTGCGGTCTGGCAGTCTTTTAATAGTTAGTCTTCATGTCTTTGGTTGTCAGATACAATCATTGATGCCGTACCTACTCTTTCGACTCTGATTCTTTGGAATCCTTCGAATCCTCGGCGGATGATGCAGGTGCCTGGAGAGTAACTTCCAGAATGTCCTTTCCTCCGTGCAGACTGATCAGGGATAGTACAGCCTTACAGTTCTCTCCAGTAAGAACAGTGGCTTTGGGGAAGAGCTTGCTATCCCTTCCTTCGGCTGCCCAGCGCACCTTGATCTCGGTCACCTTCTCGGCCTCTTTGCTCTTCTTGTATTTGGCCAGAGCCTCGGCGCAGTTGGTTGAGTTGGCAGCCAGATCCTGGATGCGATCGCTCAGATTCTTGATGCCGATTCCAGCGTTGATGAGTATGACCTCGTGCCTGGAGGACGAGTTGCCGATGGTGAAGACGACGGGAAATTCTTGTGCCATGGTGTGAGTGCGTTAGGAGAAGTGTGGATAGAGTAGATTTTGGTTTGCAAAAGAATCTGAAGAAATAAAAGGAAAGACAAGAAACTTATGCTGGCTGGTTGGTTGGTTGTTCGCGCATTCCATCCCTGGAGCACCACTGACGTATTAAAGCATGCTGAGCCTGCTTTTCTGCATATCAGGTCGGTTCCACTTCCACTTTCTCCACGCGGCCTCTCATAGAAGCTTCTTTGACATTTCTGCTGATCAACTACTATCTCAAGACGTCGCTGTGTAATCGAGAAGAAGTTCTGAAGGGATCGGTGGCGTATTGCAATACCTTACCTTTGTCTAGAGTAGCCTCGCAAATACTGCAGTTTTCTGAGAATCCGAGGAGGAGTAGAACAGTCTTGACTATTGTACCTCGTGGAGAGCGACAACATTTGAAATATACAACATCAGCAATCGTTAGAATAGATTTCTGAACCCAAGTCCGAGATGGTCTCATGCTCCAAAGGTGAATACAGGGAGAGGGTTGGAATTGCATGTGAAAGTCCGGGTTGAACCCTTGAGCTTGGTTAGCTACAACGGCGCCAAGCGGACTGACGAGATGGAGGCCATGCAAGATGGTCGTACAAACATATCGACCTGCACATCTTCGCCAACCCCGAGTATTCGAGATTTGCGCTGAATCTTTGCGAGAGGAAATCTACATCATTCACATTCTTCACCGCGCAATTGCCAATTCGCGCCGTGTCAGTTTCGATAGCGGAGCCGAACCCACATTCCGACTATCAACATGGACCGAAGCCTGGATGAGATCCTCGAGGAGCGCCAGGTTTGTCCAAAGCAGCCTTCGCATGGCAATAACCATCTAACGGATGGCAGAACACCCGTGGCGGACGCCGTGGAGGACGTGGCCGTCCTGACCGCGATGGTGGCCGTGGACCCCGACGAGACTACGAACGCGAACGCGACTTTCCCAGAGACGGCGTAAAAAAGGTGCGCGCCATGCTCAAGAAGAGAGGATGCATCGACTTGGACTAACCTTCTGGCTGTGCAGGTTCTCCTTCCTTCCTCGTGCTTCAGTCAATAGGACGACATCCATCAACATGCGTCGACAAACACCAACCACTTGGCTCGATCCGCTGACCGTAATCTGTATCAGTCATTCCCCAGAGAAGATGCGAGAAACATTGACCGGTGAGTCTATGCTTCCAAAACATGTGCTGTACTTAATGCTGATCCGCCCTGCAGCGACTGGGTCCACGATAAGTTTGAAGACGATGACTGTTAGTTTTGCTCATCATGGCACACTCGGCCCCATTCTGATCCTTGGACAGCCCGTCGCCCTACAAGAGGCTCGCGCAACGATCGCTACGACAGAGAACCTGCAAGAGATGCGTACGTACCATACTCTCCGGACCGCGCGATTCCCAAATCTAATCAAATCCACAGCTCCGGCTCTACCAGCATCCGCGTGGAAAACATCCACTACGATATCCAGGAACCAGACCTGAAAGTACGTTCATTTCTCTCATTCGCGTCCTCTGCGCCTCCATATTGACCATCCCTTCACAGGAGCTATTCGAGAGCATCGGACCCGTCGAATCTTTACGCCTACTCTACGACCGTCACGACCGCTCGCAAGGTGTTGCTTATGTTGTCTACCCCAGCGCAAGTCTCGCCGACCGCGCCTTCCGTCAATTCGATGGCCAGAATGCTATGGGCCAACCCATCTACTTGACCATCCAACAACAATCCGCCGCGCGCCCCGCCCGCAACCCCTTTGACAATGTCGAAAAGCCTGCCCGCAGCTTGTTCGATCGCATCGACAACCGTCGCAGTGCTAGTCCCGACTCGCGCAACGTCGATCGCTATGTTCCCCCTGGCGGCAGAGACCGTCGCAGCTCGCGCAGTCCTCCTCGTCGTGGAGGCCGCGGCGCTCCTCGTGAGGCTGGACGTCGTCCTGGTGCTCGTCGCGAGAACACTGATCGTCGCGAAAACGGTGGTCGCGAGCGTGGTGACAGACGTGGTCCTGGACCCAAGGAGAACGATGGGAGACCCACAGTAAAGGGACGTCCCAAAAAGACTGCCGAAGAGCTCGATGCTGAGATGGACGATTACTGGGGTGGAGGCTCAGCTGCCAACGAAGGCAGTGCTGTTGCATCGGGTCAAAATGAGCCTGGTCGCGAGCCCCAGGTTTCCACCATTGCTGGAGGAGAGAACAACAACATGGGCACAACATCCACGGCCCCTGACGATGACATTGACCTCATGGTCGAGTAAGAGGCCGTTCGAGGTCATGACACAAATGCCTCTTCCCTCGTTCAACTAGGCATGTTTTATGCAAAGATGGCTCAAAAACAAAAAGATTGGAAAAGGATCTGGAGTACAGCTTGTATATTTAGGTTTCATGTCAATCACTTCGGAATCGTACAACGAGACCCAGACACCAACAAAACGAAGGTTCAATTGATCCTTCTCTAGTTGATTCTCTGCACTTCTTGTATGCAATCTATACAATTGCTCATTTTTCCTGCGTGTCCTTGGAATAATACCTGCTTTTCTCCGTCTAGTGATTGATCGCCAGAGATCTCGTATCTCAGGCGCAAGCAGTGTCTCTGAGACTCCCTACCTTGCCTGTTTCGAGTGGACTTAACAAGCAGCGTCTTCGGGCAGATCGTCATCCGTCTCCCTCTCTTGACGGTATGTGCGCAAGGCATGGCGGTCATCGCGGGATTGATGGCGTCTTTCGGAGGATTGTGTAGTCTCGTCGTGTCCGACATCCTTCCTGTTCGGGCTCTTCTACTTCCACAGACCGTAGGACTCGGTGGTGGCTTTCCACAATTTGATTGTGCCGTCTTCGCTGCCTGTAGCGTAGAGTTTGCCATCAGGGGAGAATGCGCTGGTCCATACGGGGCCGTGGTGACCCTTGCGTGTTTCTGTTCTTGCTGTCAGCTTTTGAGCATACATGATAGGCTTCGGGGAATCGCATACCAATCTCAGCGCCAGAGTCGAGATCCCACACCCGTACGAAGGTATCTCTAGCACTTCCAGTAACGAAACGACGCTGGCTTCCACAAACAGCCACACTAGCAATCTCCTGGTCCAAAGTCTTGGAGTCGAGCAAAACACCAGGACGAGCACCATCGAAGAAGTAAACACTCTTTCCAGCAGCAACACTCAACGTGCCATTTGCCGATCCGTCCAGAATGCTAGAGTTGAGTTCGCAAGACCCGATCGTGCCCTCGACCTCGTGTGTCGCAATCGCCGAGCGCGATCGCAGGTCCCACCAACGCAGCTTCTTGTCGTCGCATGCTGTGGTCAAGATGTTCGGGTTCGCGGCTGACCACACGATACTCTTGATTGTTTGGCCGTGCTCGCCGGCACCGACTTCGTAGCATTCGTCGCCGGAGGAAGCACCATTTGAGACGCCTGCGCGAGTCAAGTCCCAGATACGCAGCTTCTTCTCCATGCCGCCGGTGGCCAGACTGGTAGGGCGGTCCTGCAGGGCAGGGAAAGCGACAGCGCGGACAATGTGGTTGTGCTGCAGGGTGTGCAGTTGCTCGCCGGTAAAGGTGTCCCAGACCTTTGCGCTGAAGTCTGCTGAGCCGGTTGCTGCGAGGGAGCCATCGGCTGAGACACGAGCAGACCAGACTGCACCCTTGTGGCCGACAAAGGTGCCGATCCAGTCGCCGGTCAGGCCGTCACGAAGCATGGGATTGTTGTCTTTACATGCTGAGATGAGGTAGTATTGCGGTTGCGAAGAGGACGCGGAGGCTGGGCTCAGAGCGGAGAAAGAGATGTGGGTAATGGGGCGAGAATGGCCGTGGCAGGTCAGAGGCACTACTTTGCTGGTTTCTAGATGGCTCGGCGGTTAGTTGCTGCGGGAGAGGCAGGACTGGTGCTGGACGCAGTACCTGTAGCCATTGATGCGATTCTGTAGGGTATAAAGTATTGGAAGAAGTGGATATATCAGACGCGTGATAGCGAGTGTTCAATCGAGGAAGTGAAGTAAGGTAGGTAAGTCAGAAGTAGGCAATTCGAGGCAGTCCTTGTAGAAGATTTGAAACAGCGAGCGGTTTGAAGAAAGGGTATATTAGTCTAATCAAAAGACAGCGTATAGACGATGGAAGCCGGCAGCAACAAGGGATATCAGACGAAGTGAAAGAGGAAAAGACTCAAAGGTGTTTTTGCAAAGGGAGAGGTGGTCAAGGGTGATGATCTTCTTGCTGATGCAGGGCAACTCTGGACCGCGGGGTTGACACGAGTGTTCGAAGTCCAAGAACGTTTTGGTACAGCGAATCAGAAGCACTCGAGACACTACATACCAACTCCATTAACACATCACAAAAACCAATCAAATCATGTTCTGGGCTCTTGGATCCATCTACGGCGCTACCGCCGTCGCCTTTGGTGCTTTTGGTGCTCATGGCCTTAAGAAAAGAGCAGGCATGGATGCTCAGAAGCTGGCTTCATGGAACACGGCTGCCCACTATCAAGTTAGACAACGTTCTTTTCTTGTGACATATCTTTCAGTCAATTACTAACTTATCACAGCTTGTCCACTCTGGCATGATTCTCCTTACCGCTGCCGCTGCTCCCAAGAACAAAGTCGCCGCTGGTCTCTTCGCCGCCGGAATCACATGTTTCAGTGGCTCAATCTATTTGCTCACCCTCGACCCTCAGAGATTCAGAGCTCTTGGTCCAGTCACACCGATAGGAGGTCTCTTCCTCATCGGCGGTTGGGTTGCCCTTGCTGTCGGGTCTAGAGGTCGTATTCTCCCCAAGGCTTCATAGGCCTTGAACCTAGGCTTCACGTCCAAACTTCAAGGCAATGTTAAGCCATGAGGCTTTTTGTACATATATCTCCTCTCTTCAATTGCAATATATCCAACCACATACTGCTTGTCTCTGTAGCTGCAGTCAAATGATAGCCCTGACGTGCAGTAACGCCTTTCGAAGAGCTCTGTCTCACATACGTTCAAATAGATGGTCAGTTTACAATGTCTCGTGTAGGCTTCAGTAGGCTTCTGAAACGTTATGCTACCATCAACTTCTCGTTCGCAACAGGTACCAGTGCAAATTTGGGAATTGTTCTCACCATCAATGTCGGTTTACTGCAAGGGGGAAGACTTTTTGTCTAGATTTCTCTAAAGATGATGAAAAACTGATCGCGCGCGCAAAATCCCTTCGAATTTGCCTATTGCTACATACGAAACTCAAATGCGGCGCGCACGACGCAAAGAGAAATCGCTCGAAATATACACAGAGTCCGACCCGCTTACATGTCCTCGGAGGCGGTGGCACCGGTGATAATCTCGACCAGCTCACCGGTAATGGCAGCCTGTCTGGTACGGTTGTACAGAATCTGGAATCTGTTGATCATGTCACCGGCGTTCTTGGAGGCGTTGTCCATGGCGTTGCGGCGAGCAGACTGCTCACAGGCGTGACCCTCGGCAAGAGCCTGGGTGGTGTTAGTAAACTTGTGGTCTCACGAGCATCCGTCAGAAAAGGGATACGTACCCAGAAGAGGGAGTTGGCCAGAGAGTATTCGCGGAGGTTACCGAGGATTGAGTCGTCAACCTCGAAGGAGGAGATGTTGGCTGACGATGAAGTTAGTCAACTAGCAACACGTTTTTGATGGGTATGTCAAACGCACCAGAAGCCTTGATGGCGTCTTCGGAGAAGGCCTCAACAACGGTGGGCTCGTACTGCTGTGCGTTGAGGAACTTGTTGTAGAGAATCTTGACGCTGGAGTAGTTGCCGGGAAGCTGGGTGATCTGGTCGGCGATGGCGGAAGCATCGGCGAAGGAAGGGACGTCCTTTCCGACGTTGGCGAAGGAGAGGGCCATGTTCTTGGGGTTGGATCTGCCGAGCTGAGCCTTGCACTTCTCACCGAGGACAACAAGCTCGTAGCTCTCGGGGTTGGGGCCGTAGACTCTGCGGACGTAACGAGAAAGACCCGAGTGGATACCACCACAGAGACCCTTGTCGGAGGAGCAGACAACCAGGAGGGTCTTGCCCTCGGCCTCGAGGGGCTTAGTCTCAGCCTCCTCGAAAACCTGCTGGGAAGCCTGACCGTAGGCACGAGACGAGTTCATGGCACGCTGGGCGCGGGTGAGCTTGGTCGAGGCGACAATCTTCATGGTCTTGGTGATCTTCTCGATGTTGCGGATGGACTTGAGACGGCCCTCGATTTCACGGAGAGTAGCGAAGTTGGCGGCATTGGGGGCTTGGGGCCTACAGAGGCACAGCGGATCAGTACAATGACCATAGGTTGCGCTCGTTGGCGCATGGGTGGGCTCAAGGGAAAAGCTGTTTCGGCGTTGGGCTGGGAGGTGGACGGGCGTACCTGAGGGCGGCAACACCAGCCCTGGCGGTGGGACGAGCGGCGCGAGACAGCATTGTCAGGCTATGGGAGCGGAGAGGTAGATGAGGACGAAGTGAGATGGCGACGGCCTTCGGGATTGAACTGCGAGCTCTGCTGTCGTTGTGTCGCCCACACCCGATGTCGACTCTTGGCGTTGCTGCTCCGCGCACAGACTCTTTTCAGATCGCGCTTCGTTCTTGCCTCTCTGAGCCGGGACCGAGTTCACGTGCCTAGCTTGCACGCAGGAACGAGAGTTCTTTCCTCTCCTTCACTTTTTGTCTAGGTTCCATCTCAAATCCCTTTCTACCCTATCTCTCTCGCCCGCCGTCAGGTCCACCTGTGCCACTCTCTCCATCTCAGTCCGCCAATCCAAACTTTTCAGCATTTTACTTCCGCGTTTCCGCGTCTCTCTCAGCTCATACTTTTCTGGGAGTACCCACACGCGTCTTTGCTGTGTCCAACCGTCTAGGCTACAGACATTCAGTACTTCGCGTTTCCTGAAGCTTCAGCTCTCCAATCGTTTACCATATACTACCGCTCGCAAACCTTGGCCTTTCATTCCAGCTATGTCGGACTCGGAGGATGATAAGCCTTTGATCAAGGGTGAGTCTATGCAGCTACCCGTCTGAATTGTTTGCCTTGCGATTTCGTCTCTATTGGACTCGCCTCAATTACATCTTAGCTCTCACCTTCAGCTTTGGTCTTGACTTTGAGCAATTCACTTCAACTTTCATCACTTTACGTCATACACTACTCGAAGTCGTTCCTTATTGCTTTTCCTCTGCTTCCCTTATACTTCGTTCCTTCCTCGCGACATCACCATCACAGCTTGACATACTTTCTTCAATCTCTCACCTTCATCTTCTTCATACCACTTACACTTCCACAGCCAGATCCAACGAGCGTGTCAAGATGGATGACACCGATACCAGCATGACTGACTTGAACCCTGGAGTCTCGGTTCGCAACGGCCCCATCGACGACGACATGGATGTTGACGCGCCTACTACCAATGGCAACGGCATCAAGCGCAAGTCATCAATGAATGGCAAGAGTTACAAGGACGCGACCGAATCTGAGGACGAAGACGATGTTCCATTGGTGTGTCGCATCTACATCATCACGATCTTCCTGTTCTAATTCACTTTGCAGACCAAGCGCAGAAGGACATCCAAGAACAAGGCGTCTTCTGACTCGGAAGATGACCAACCTCTTGCTAAGAAGACTGGACGCAAGCCTCCGAAGGTCACCGCACAACAAATTGGCGAAGAAGACGACTCCGACATTCCTCTCACCAAGAAGCTTGCCAAGGAGAAGGCCGTCATCGAGAAGAAAGCAGAAACACAAGCCAAGGCAATTCGCGCAAAGGCCAACAAGACTGCTGTGAAGGCCGAGGACACTGATGAGAGCGACGTTCCACTCAAGAAGAAGGTTGCACCAAAGAAGAAGACCAACGGTGTCAAGAAGGAGGGATCTTCTGACGACGACAAGCCATTGAAGAAGGCTCCCGCCAAGCGTGCAGCAACAAAGTCGCAAAGCGCTACTCCTGCTGCTTCTGCAAAGAAGGGCAAGAAGGCCACAAAGGAGGAAAGTCCAGAGGAGAAGGAAGAGGACGACGAGGAGCAATACCGTTGGTGGGAGGACACTGCCAAGGGTGACGGCACCAAGAAGTGGTCTACTCTGGAACACAACGGTGTTGTCTTTCCTCCCGAGTACGAGCCTCTTCCCAAGAACGTCAAGATGCGCTACGACGGTGTACCAGTCACACTGCACCCTGAGGCTGAGGAAGTGGCCACTTTCTTCGGCGGCATGCTCAACTCCACCCACAACGTTGAGAACCCGACGTTTATCAAAAACTTCTTCGGCGACTTCAAGGAATATCTCGATCGCACCGGGCATGGTACCAACGCCAAGGGAGAAAAGGTTAAGATCCTGAAGTTCGAAAAGTGCGACTTCAAGCCCATCTTTGAGCACTTCGAAGCCGAGCGCGCAAAGAAGAAGGCTATGACTACTGCGGAGAAGAAGGCAGCCAAGGCAGAGAAGGACGAAGCTGAAGCACCATTCATGTTCTGTCTCTGGGATGGTCGCAAGCAGAAGGTTGGTAACTTCCGTGTCGAACCTCCTGGTCTTTTCCGTGGACGTGGCGAGCACCCCAAGACTGGCAAAGTCAAGACTCGCGTCAAGCCTGAGCAAGTCACCATCAACATCGGCGAGGAGGCTACCGTACCCGCACCTCCGGAAGGCCACAAATGGAAGGAGGTTCGTCACGACAATGAAGGTACATGGCTCGCAATGTGGCAGGAAAACGTCAATGGCAACTACAAGTACGTCATGCTGGCAGCAAACTCCGACGTCAAGGGTCAATCGGATTTCAAGAAGTTCGAGAAGGCCAGAGAGTTGAAGAAGCATATCGACAAGATTCGCAAGGACTACCAGCGTGAGCTCAAGGATGAGCTGATGGCCAACCGTCAACGCGCAACTGCTGTCTACCTTATCGATCAATTTGCACTCCGTGCTGGTAACGAGAAGGGTGATGACGAAGCTGATACCGTTGGTTGCTGTTCTCTGAAATTTGAGAACGTCACTCTCAAACCCCCGAACAAGGTCGTTTTCGACTTTTTGGGTAAAGACTCAATTCGCTTTTACGATGAGGTCGATGTCGACCCGCAGGTTTTCAAGAACCTCAAGATCTTCAAGAAGGCGCCCAAGAAAGATGGCGACGAGATCTTCGACCGTCTCACTACCAGTGCATTGAATAAGCATTTGAGCAACTACATGCAAGGCCTGACTGCCAAGGTGTTCCGTACCTACAACGCCTCCTGGACCATGGCAAGACTTCTTCAGGACATGAAGGCAGTCGGAACTCACGCTGAGAAAGTCAAGGCATACAACGACGCCAACCGCAAAGTAGCCATTCTCTGTAATCACAAGCGTACTGTTGCCGCTGGACACGCCGCACAAATGGAGAAGGTGCAAGACAAGATCGACGCTGTCAAGTACCAGCAATACCGTGTCAAGCAGATGATGCTGGCCCTCGACTCCAAGCAGAAGAAGAAGAAGGGTGCTGATTGGTTCGCTCTTCCCGAAGGTCTTGATGAGGAGTGGATGAAGAAGCATCATGAAGACCTGGTTGAGCAGGAGCGTCAGAAGATCACCAAGAAGTTCGAGAAGGACAACGAGAAGTTGAAAGCAGACGGCGAGAAGGAGATGAAGCCTAAGGAGCTTGATGAGCGCCTTGAGGTTGCTACAGAACTTGAGAAGAAGCTCAAGAACGAACTCAAGACGAAGAAGGTCGAGCCTGAAGGCAAGGGACCTTCCGTTGAGAAGTACGAAGGCCAAATTGAGAAGCTTACAGCCAGAATCAACAACATGGAATTGCAAGCCGAGGATAGAGAGAGCAACAAGGAAGTCGCTCTCGGAACTTCCAAGATCGTAAGTTTTTGCTGTTCGATTTGATATACTTTTCTTTTCTAACATGCCGTACAGAACTACATCGACCCTCGCCTCACTGTCGTCTTCTCGAAGAAGTTCGACGTCCCTATCGAAAAGTTCTTCTCCAAGACCCTGCGCGAGAAGTTCGCCTGGGCCATTGCCTCAGTCGAAGAGGACTGGGAATTTTAAGCTCGCTCTTCGTGGTCCAACAACACAACCCAAATCTATCGACATATCGATACATTCCATCATGTTCACATTTTATCTCCAGCATAGGCTCGGCAGATATTGAAGGGGAAGCGAGAAGCAGGTTCTTCAAATCTGCGCTCTGGCTGCCCAAAGCCTCGATCACAACAGAGCCACACTAACTATGTGGAGCAGCATGGACACATTGAGCCTCTGGTCACTACTATTATGGTCTTCCAAGATGGCAGTGGCCGTTTCCGAGCAAGATCATGCCATAGAAAGGTATTTTGCCGTCTTGCGATGCGACAATGCTGCCATGGCAACCGTGATTCATTCTTATTCAGTCCTGACCTTGCTGCAATTCAGTTTAGCACACAAGAATAAAGCTGAGCTTGATTACCCATTCTTTTGTTTCTCCTCTCCATCAATTTCCTTTTCTTGCTGTTGATCATTCGTGATGGTGTCAATCATAGTTGTGTAAGTCTCGATGCTGTCTCATATTGTGATATTTGCTCGCCTCTAGATTCTATTTGAAGGTAAATCCTACTTGGCGTTTCACGGCAACAGATTACTGTTGTTGCTCTAGCTGCGCTTCGAGGTTTTCGAGCTTCAAATGGCATCGTCTGGTATGAAGAAGCTGGCCAGAGCACAATGGAGAGTTTGACAGCCAGACACTGGGAAGCAAATGATGACTGATCACAAGAGTCACTCATCTCTTTGGTATTCGTTAGACATGCTTTTCATATAAACCACACAGAATCACAATGCATCTGCTTTCCTTCTACTTCAGATACTCGACTGTTACTCTCCAAGAGTGGTTTCACTCGTAAAACAGTGCATCTTGTTTATTCAAGATCAAAGCACTTCACAAACGTCAGGATACAATCAGTATATCTACAGCAACAGCGACTTCTGGGTTTCTAATCCAAAGTGGCTGGCTACTGGCTACATTGTGGCTACCGAAAAAATATATCTAGTCAGACAGGGTCAGATAAGCGATCCGGTTGATAGGTGATCGAGAAGATATATCAAGAGTGTCACTTTAGCCACGAAGCGGTTTCCAAAATAATGCAGATTAGTCAGATGAAAAGGGTTCTTCATGGGTTGAACAACTAAAGTGCGATCAGTATCTCGAGAGCCAACATGGAGCGTGAGCGTGTGTGTATGCGGCCCAAAGAACACGATACTTGGTCAAAAGGCTGGAAAGCATTGGACGATGGGGGGTGTGGTTGGCAAATACTATTGTCCATCCATACCTGAAACTTAAGATACGCATACGAATACAGAATGAAGTGTCTTGAGCTAGATCCGAGATTCTGCTTGTTCTCTATGGACTGGGAAAGCAAACAGCGATAGATGCGAATATGGTAAGATGATTGATGTCTGAGCATAATTGATGATACAGATATTGAAGCCAAAAACTTGGGATAGATGCTAAAAACGCCGGGTATGTGTGTGTAGATGCTGCCTTGGATTTCTGTCTCAGAGTGTGTCTGGTGAGCAAAGATATGGTGATCCTGGGGGTTTAGTGTTGGTGATGATGACATCTAAGGCCACCACTTCATGCGTTTGTAGCTGTCGATTACGGCTTCGACTTCCTGTTTTGTCAACTTCTCGTGGGTGTATCTGGGGGAAGTATTAGCATGTGGAATTTCTAGGGGGGTGCAACGGAGATTGGCTTACTTGAACCCAACTGTTTGTTCGAACTTTGCTCCATCGAGACAGAGATCGGCTTCGCGCAGTAGCTCCTTCTCCATGAAAGGACTCAAGGGTCCAGTACCAGCGTCAATACCAGCTTTTTGTTGTAGCTCAGCCCAAGGATCAAGGGTCTCATCATTCACATCATCTACGACGTGCTCGAGATTGAGGCGAGCAAAGGTGTTGATGAGGACGTTTTGGAAACCAGTCTCAATACCGAAAAGAGCCTTGGTGATCTCAGCCATGGTGCCTTGGCTTGTGTCGCCCTTGTCGACGATATTGAAGACCGAGGCAGAAGACAAGGGGCCCTTCTTGGGTGTAGGAGAGGTGGGCGTAGGAGGAGCGCTGTCGGCAGCGGCACCAGTCTGTGCTTGGTTGGCTCGCCAGTCTGCAGCTGTCCAGCAGGCACGAACGACGTCGTCAACGTGAACGGTGTGTGTACGCAACTCAGGGCCCCATAACCATTTCAACTCTTTCTCAATGCCTTGGTATACACGAGCGAGGGCCAATTGAGTTCCCATCCATTGACCGGAATATGGGCCGTAGACATTGGGCAGTCTGAGGACAACGAGTGGCAGGTTTGGGATCTTGCTCAAGTCTTCTTCGGCTTGTAACTTCCATTTTGCTTGCTTGAGCGAGGGCTTGAGTTTGTCGGTTTCCTTGCGCGGCGGATCGCGTTTGCTGTCGTAGACAGTGCCTGTCGAGAGCTCAACGTACGCCTTGACGCCGCGACGGGCAGCTTCTTGGGCAACGTTGAGCGATAGCTCGTAGGATCGTAGCTTGTAGACCTCGTCGTCCTGGGAATGACGGGTCTCGCCGCCGCAGTTGAAGACGTAGTCGAAGCGCTGGCCGTCGGGCAGGTCGAAGACGCGGCTCAACGATGGCGGTCGCGAGGCATCAGCCTGCATGAAGTTGTCGCTGCATGCGTCTTTGTGCTCGGGAGCCAGCGAAGCCAGCTGTGGCAGTTGCTTGTCCACTATCCGGAGTGTCGACGCAAGTGAGTTGGTATGGATGTGGTTGGTGAGGAAGCGTCCAATGTAGCCTGTCACGACCAAAGACGTTAGTAAGATGGCCAACCCTATCAATCTTATCGAGCACCTTACCAAGGCCTCCAATGATTAGGACATTTGGTTTGGTGGCGGCCGTCGACCCCGCCGTGTCACCCATCGGAGTCGCTAAAGGGGGTTTGAGGGGTCCGAGATGCGGCCAGCAAATACAAGTACGACACAAGCAATTGGATGGAAAGTCGCGAGTGTTTCAACAATCCAATTGAGGCTCAAAATCAGACTATTGGGCGAGAGGTGACCGCTACAACTGGTTCCAACGGTCCGGTAGAGTTTGGTGATGGAAGGATGGAAGAAGAAAAAAAGAGATCAATCGTGGAGGTGAGAGATGCTATCTGATCGCTACACATTGTTCCTCCTCGAAAGGGCCCGGCCAACCGACCGACCACAGGCCACCATGTGGATACAGCCTTAAAGGCTCAATCACCTTCATCAAAGTCCTTGGAAAAATTCGACTTCTGCCACCACGCAATTGGCGGAGAATCTTGACCTCTTTGCTAGAGACATGCAATGTGGGAGAGAACCCTACATTAACAACATTGTACTGATCCACCGTCCAACCCCGTCAGCTCCTATGTGTCCTCTCTTCTCGGACCTGGCGTCCTTTCATAATCTTATAGTAGCCTCAGCTCCTCAAGCTGAGGCACGCTCGGGCCCGAGACGATTCAGTTTTTGGTTTACGGGTAATCTGCTACCGAACCAGATATTGTGATCTTCCACCAAGATTAACTTTGTCTCGCTCTGCTCTTGCACTTCCTTGACTCGAAAACGATCGCCGACGGCCAGCTGTTCTTACTTACTGCTTCGGCTCTATGCGGCTCTGCCAGACTTCTAGAAAAAGGAGCAACATGGTACTCGTAGTTGTGCTCTGTTCTGATTATGCGGTAGACCAATTCTACTTGGCCATCGCAAAGCATAGTCATCTCGAAGTGAAACCCCGTCATTGAAAGTTTGAAAATAATGTCTTTTCAGATTTCTAGTGTTGACTGAGGAGATTTGCGTTCGGTGTATTGGGTGATACCTAGCATCATGAAGTCTCAAAGAGGTGTGACTTGGTCTTTAGAATTGTATGTTCATAGCCAGGTGATTCCTGGCTGGGTTGATGTATTTAAAGTTAAAGCTATGTAGGTGTTTCCAAGCAAAGGTGTATACAGCAAAGCGATATGGAAGCTTCCACAGATATTTACGAGGCCCATCCCTAAGATCAGGCCGCATTCTCTCTTTTGATACCCGTAAGCTTGTTTACTGTATGAGCTCTTTGCAAGACAGACAGTGTACTGGCTCCTTGGCCTCATCACCGGTCTTCTTGTTAGTCACTAGCATCTCAGGGGCTGCAGATTCAGGTACCACCAATTCTGCCTTAGTGTTCTCGTCTTCCTCACAGGCGCCGTTATCGTCTGCGGCGGTTTTGGTACCGCTCGTTTTGCCGACAGATTTCCGTGCTTGTTTTCTGCCTTTCGTTCCTGGTTCGGCTTTGATTCCCTGTTCTTGTTGTTTACGTTGAACAACATCTTTGGCTAGACAGGAGGCGTGGAGCCAGATCCCACAAGCTTGGTTGCTACACTTGACGATGAGATGATCCGGATTGTGTGGTTGTTTGCATTCACATATCAGGCGCAGTGGCTTCAGAAGAAAGTTAGTACACTCATAGTGTGAACCACATGTGTTACTTACCGATAAGACCTTCGTGTCGTAATTGTACGTCTGTCTCCAGAAATACTCGCCGGGACCTGGCATCTCTGCATCATCATTTGACTCGTCCCAATGTACCACCTTCAATGGTCCGTTCACGGTCAATGCATCAATAACGTCCATCTTGTTGCCAGGTACGAGTTCGAAGCGACCATGATATGGTGGCATGGTGCGCGCTTCCTTGGGTAGCTCCTCAGGATTCTCCAGCCATGTGCACCGAAGAAAGACATGGTGTTCGTCAGCAGCTCGAACCTGTGGTGGTGTCCGCATTAGGAAAGTGCTACAACAATATTCAAGTGACTTACTTCGTGGACTTGAGCCTTCCAATCCGGACCAGAGTCGTTACCCGGCTTTACTAGCACGCAATCTCCACAAGAATGAGTCTGGTTTCCTACTGTGCTAGGCAGGGTCAGTTCACAACCCGTAAATTTTTCGACGTGAAGCATACAATTTCTTGTACTTGGTCATTTGGGACCATTTTTCCATCGGCTTGACGGCCCAGCGAGCCTCCAAATAGATCCTGTCACCCAGGATCAGGGGTTTTTCAGTGCTATCTGATGACTTCTTTGCGCCATGGCCTTTAGCGGGGACGACGACATTGAAGATGGGGCCATCCTTCTTGTCTGCCTGGTCCAACCAATACACGAGCTTCTCCTTCTCCTTTTCTGTCATGCGAGGTTGAGCTGGAGATTGTGACTCCGATGATATGTTGTCTGTTAATTTTCTTCGCTTGACCGAAGAGGGCTCGCTGAGCGTGGAGTCGCGTTTCCGAGGCATGCTGATCTGACAGGCGTCTAGCGATGCTTGCGCATAACACAGGTATGAAGGCTGTCACTAGTAAAGGGTATAGAACAGAATAATGCGACAAATAACAATGCGATTGTCGCGTGCGCGAAAGAAGACGCGCTCGGCGTCAAGCGCGTCATCGGAAGGCTCAGGAATACCTACCTATCGAGATTGATTTTCCACACTCAGGATTGGAAGGCGCGATGCGTGCTCCGAGTTGCCTTCCATGCATCTTCAATCTTTTGAACCAGTGTGCAATTTCGTATGGCTTTCTAGGGATACGCAAGACACGTATCTCTCTGCTTGCGGCTCCTTCGAGACTGCCAGCTCGATTTGTCCATCGAAGTGAACAGATCGCCGTCAAAGGACGGCCAAGGAGTGAGCATCAGGGCATCGGACATGCTAGTGTGCACATCCCGCCTATGCTTATTTCACGATGGTCAATAACAACAACAACGTATTTATCTCCATCCAAGACCTTTCGATAGTCGGTGGATAAGAGATTTGTCTACAATTTAACCCTGCCTCATGCCTTGCATCTCGTTTGCGACCGATGATTAGCCCCCTATTTGCGAGCATCGATGTCTGAGCAGTCGCCTTCCAAAAACAATCGATTCCACAACAGCCGCGAGGCCCTCATAAGAGTGGCTGCGTTATTGGGCCAAGTGAACGGATCGGGGTTGTAGCTGTTTCCGAGCTTTCCAAGGCCCGTTTTAGCTCATCAGCTGCAGGTCAAGACGGGCGCAGCTGGACGCATGTGCTGGGCTGGCAAGTAAGCAAGCAAGATTGGATGGGTCCGCGGCATCATGGATCATGCTGAGTGTCATTCGTGCCGCCCTTTGACTCCTGAGGGCGTCTAGTGAGCCACCGATCAGAGAGCGAGTCGGAAGTTGGGGGATCTGCTTTGGAAGCCACGTCAAATTCAAAGTCCGCTTCCTTCTCCACGACTTTTTGTTGCGTCTGCGTCGTCATCGAACGGTTTGATCCAGTGGATGCTGCCAAGGCGTGGAATATAGGAACTAACAAGATCCATATCCACCTTCTACCCACCTCTGCCCTGTTGTCGTTCTCTCCAGATTTCTTGTCAAGACCAGTCGTTTCCCAGCCCAGCTTAGACACTCTCTGCCATTTCCGCAAGACCAGGTTCGACCTGACAAGTACCACTCGTTGTGTCGCATGCGCGGATCCGCCTGCAGCCGGTATCCGTCTTAAAAGTCCCAGTCCCTTGCAGGCCCCCATCAACTTCTGGTGTCACTGAACAGTAGCCGACTGCATTCCAAGCCTGCCTTACACAATGCCTCGCTCCCGAGTAATGTCGTTCATGTCCCAATGGGGCGCTCCTTCGAGGAGTTTCACACCAGAGCCCAAGCCTCAGATGTCAGAGGACCCTTTCAACAGCAACCCTGCCAGACCACCAAAGATCGATACCTCCTTCGCCTCTGCTACGAACAAGGTCGTCGATGCGACGAACTCGCCTTCGCCGAGCACCCAGCAGCGTTTCCGCTCAGATTCTCGTTCGGAACGCACGTCACGACCCATGTCCATGGTCTACACCTACCAGCCGCCCATCATGGATCTCGCTCAAGACACGCTGCCAGAACTCCAGCCAATTTTTACTTTTCTCAACAGCCATTCCAACAAGCTGTATCAAGAGGGCTATTTCCTGAAGTTGCACGACTTAGACTCCCGTAAGTAGTCTCAACGAAAACTGCTTGTCAGCAATCAACTGACTTTCTTACAGGAGGACGCCCAAGCGTGGACAGAGCATGGACAGAGTGCTTCGCTCAGCTGGTCGGCACAGTACTCTCGTTATGGGATGCTGCTGCACTGGATGCTGCCGGTGAAGATGGCGAGGTCCTGCCCACATTCATCAACGTCAGCGATGCATCGATCAAGATGGTAAGCAAAAATCACGACTTGTTCAAGCAACATTAGTGACTAACACTCTAACAGATCGAATCACTCCCAATGAACGGATCTGCAGGAGGTCAACTCCAAAACGTCTTGAGCATCTCCACCGCAGCAAACAACCGCTACCTCCTCCATTTCAATTCCCTCAACTCCCTCACACAGTGGACCGCTGGCTTCAGACTTGCCATGTATGAGCACGCAACATTACAAGAAGCTTACACTGGCTCCCTTATTGCTGGAAAGGGCAAGATGCTGAACAATATCCGCACAATTATGGAAAGAAGCAAGTTCAGAACAGAAGACTGGGCTCGTGTCCGCTTCGGAGCAGGCACACCTTGGAGACGCTGCTGGTGTATCATCTCGCCTCCAGATGAGAAGGAGTGGGCAAAGTATCAAAAGGCGCTGAAGAAGCGTGACACATACGACCGCAAGGTTGAGGTACCCAAGGGCGACATCAAGTTCTACGAGACCAAACGGGTCACAAAGAAGACACGACCCATTGCTACCATCAAGGACGCATTCGCTGCATACGCCATTTACCCTCAGTCGAAGCCACTCATCGACCAATCTACGCTTATCAAACTCGAAGGCCAAATCACTATTCACGGCGCAAAAGACACAACAGCCGAAGGCTTCCTCTTTGTCATGCCGGAGGTGCATCCAGCAGTCAGTGGGTTCGAGATGATGCTTCGTTGGTTGTTCCCTGTGTGGGATGTTTTCGCTCTTTACGGCCGCCCCAATCGTCTGATTGCCGACTCTCTTGACCAGCGCGGTTTGATGTTTGCCATGCCTCGCGATCGAAGATATGGTTATTTGGATATCTTAGACGTATCTGGCTTGATCCACACCAAGGGCAGTCAAACATGGTCCGAACAAGACTGGAGACGAGAGATGAAGAAGTTGACATCGCATCGCATGAACGCTGCCGACGACACACCCCCACAGGCAAGAGGAAGACGCAACACGCTGGGCCTGGCAAGCAGGACAAGCCTCAATCACGGAACGGTCCGCTTTGGCAATGACAGCTCCGAGAATTCGTCGCCATCACCGGGCAGAGGGTCCCCGGGACCGGGAGAAGGTTCGATCCAATTTGCTCCTCCGCGCCGGGTTGAAACGACGCCCATGACTATGGGTAGCCCGGGTCGCGGGCACAATCGTTCAGCCTCGGACGCGCTCGGATACAAGCGGTTTCAGACAGAGAACCGTTCGCGTCTCTCTTACGAGGCGACCAGCATGCACGACATGGCGCCCGAGCCACCTGCTCACGGCGGGATTCTGTCCGAGAAGAAGATTCCCACAGTGCTCGAGCGAGTGCCTTCAGAGGAGACGCCGTACACGTACGAACAAGAAGGACGTCTTGAGCCGGCCTTTGAGGAGCTAAAAATACGCTCTGGCTCCCCTCCAACGGTCCCTGTGGCGTCGCCCCCGAAACTCATGCACGGGCCCAACGCTAGGCCCACTAACCTCAACCTGACACCTGAATTACGAAGGGCCAACTCGGCCATGGATGCGGCGACGCTGCAACAGCTCGCAGAGGCCACTGGTGCCACGCCATACAACGAAAAGGAGCAATTCGACTTTGCCAATGCACGAGAGGTAGCTAGTGTCACCAACGGGACTCAAAGATCGCTCGCTGACCCCTCGTTCCGCAATGAAGAGGTAAACCTCGCTCCAGGAACAATACATCAAGCTGCCCACCGCCTACCCCCCATCCCTGCATCTCCGTACAACCGTCCTGCACAACCCGCTGCAGCTGCAGCTCCCGCCATGTATAGACAAGACGCACCTCCTCCTGTGCCGCAACACACCAACCATCCTTCAGCTGTTCCCGCACGAAGCCTTGCAAGTCCACCTCCATTAGCTATGGCTGCATCAATCAGCAGAAAGCCTGTCCCGAACGGTAATCAAGCTCCTGGATACACAAGTCCTCCTCCTCCTCAGAGCCCTACTCTCTCTCGAACTTCAAGCAATGCGAGTCTACAGAATGAGCTCATGCAGCAAGCTATGCTTGAGCAGATGCTTCAGCAATCACCAGAGACACTCAACAGGGTCGTGAGTCCTCCTGTCAGTATTCCTGACGATGACTCGGTCGATTATTCGAGCGTCAAGAGCATGTCACCGCCAAAGAGGAAGCCGCTTGAAAGGAGCCGGACGGGTCGCCTCAAGACTGTTGGCAATCCCGAATACGAGCCTCAGACACGAAGCCGCTTTGACGCCGAATCCGGGCTGCCCATCAATTTCGGCCCTACATTGACCTACAAGCCGAACGCTCGACCCTCTACAGGTGGTAGCATGCCCGCTGTCGAAAACCAAGAAGACCCCGACCTGCTTCAGCGTCCTTCCTCACGCCTCACACAAATGGACAGTAAGAGAAACTCCCTCCTTGACTCTCGTAGAACACCGAACGACGACATGAATCAGGACAAGCGTAGGAGCGTTGCCTGGCAACCAGCAGCTGCTCCTGGCGAATCTATCGATCAAGGTCTCACCGCTGAACAATGGGTTCAATACCGTGCCTCTCTCGCTGCCGCTCCATTGACCCAGTCGCGAGCCACTCCAGTCTTTGGGCACGCTAGAGACCACTCAAACGTCAACCGTACCTCCAAGACGCCACCGTTCAGTCGTCCGGCATCGGGTCTTAGCCGTACAATGTCTGGAGATTGGACACAGCAGCTCAACCGCATGTCGCTCAACCGCACGCCCTCCGGTGATTGGGGCCAGCATGCAAGCCGCATGTCCCTCAGCAAGACCCCACCACCTCTCAGTAGAACTCCTTCTGGAGATTGGAGCAAGCAGGCTCCGTCTCGTCCACACTCTCGCAACGCCGGTGCTTTCTTGAATCCTCCTAGTCCTGGGAGAACTTTGCAGCTTCAAGGCTCGTCGCTGTCAGCTCACGAGCAGATGCAGGTTGCTCGCATGACAGGTACCTCGATGATCAATCTGAGTGATAGAGATAAGCGTAAGGACCTCAACGAATTGGACGCTCCAGGCTTGGTTGGTGCTATGGCAGTTCGTGAACGCCAGCGAAACATTAAAAGAGAAGGTCTTCGAAACAACGCAGTGCAGCAAGCGATTGCGGCACGTCAGCAACAACAATTGCAAAATGAGTTCGATGCTCAAATGAGAGCACAGGTCGAGGCTCAGGAGTATGCTCAGCAGCAGGCCGAGCTTCATGCTCAACACATAGCCCACCAACAAGCACAGCACTACGCACAACAATACGCTCAGCAACAGGCTCAACAGGCTCAGTTACAGCAGCAGATGGCTCATCAGCAAGCACAGCAATATCAGATGCAGTTGCAAATGCAGCAGCAGCAGCAAGCCAACTACCCGTATGCAAGTGGGCCAGGCACAGCTCAACAACGATCCTCGCAGTATTTGGGACACATGGGTCAGCATGGAGGATGGAGCAATGCAGGCTCACCTCAGCCTCAACCAGGTTATGCGCAGTCATACTTTGGCCAAGGTGACGGACAGCATAGACAACAGCGAAGATATTAGCATCAAATTTAAGGTATAGCATGGAAGGTTAGTCAGGTGTGTCGGTTCATTGATTAGGAATAGCATAGTTAGTGGAGTTTTGTACATGTTCATGAAAAGTCCTCGAAATTACTTTGAATGTTAAATGTCGGTCCCCCCGTCTGAAAGCATCATTGTGTCTGCTTTGTGTGTTGGAAATTGGAATTTAAAGCAAGTAGTTGCCAGCCTGCTAGTTTGGTGGAACTGCATCACAATAGTCGATGCTGGAAAGACACATCCACACATCATTTCGGATCATCCAACATTCTTTTGCGTCATGGAAGTGGCTTGTTGTAAGACTTTTACCGTTCAATGGCCCACTTTGCGTAAACTGACCGCGATGAGTAGCGACGAAGAAGATGCAGATATCACAGACAGGGTGAGACCAACAGCAGCCGACATGGTCTGTGCAAAAGACATCTCCGCATTCTAAATTTTAGAGTTGCTTCTCACAAGGCTTTTCACATCGTTGATCTCTTCACAGTGTGTCGACGCACGCGACATGACCAAAGATCCCAATCATTCTCTATTAGTAATAGAATTCTAGTCCATTTCGCCCCGTGGAAGCAACATGGTCTCTCTTGTACAGGCGCCGAGTATGCCGCCCACCCTTCCGCAAAAGAGTCTGAAAAGAGACGCCTCGCACCTGTCGTCACCAGCACCAGAGTCCAGCCAGAGCAAGAAACTGCGAGTGGCCTTTGACGACCGGGTCGACGTCCGAATCATGGACGACTGGACGGCCAAGCCGTTGGACCTGGTCAAGGACGAAGTGAGAAGCGCGCTCGAAGGCCATCTCAGGCCTGCCGCCGACAAGGACGATGGCGCATATGAACAGCTTAGAATGGTCTTTATCAGCGCTGCGCCTTCGCGATCCCACGACAACGGCGCCGTATCGTCCTACACCGAAGCACCCAGCACTGCACTGCTCAAGAAGTACCTGGTAGCTCTGAGTGGTCGTGTGAGCGATCTCAAGGCATGCGGCAAGCTGGTCCACGCCGTCCTGGATGTAAACTGGCTCGGCAGGGACGATGCCTTTGTAGCTCTCTATGTACGCTTCCTGGGAACTTTGGGAAGCGCTGTCCCCGGCTTTCTCAGAACAGTGCTCGACCGCATTGTGGGACACTTTGTCGAGGGTAAGCTTGCTTGCCTCTTGCTATCGTGTGCCCGTTTGCTGACACACTCTCAGTTTCATCATCCTTGGGTCGCATCCCCAACGAGCCTTATGTCCCTCGACAGCAGATGGTTGCTCGCCTCCATAACGCTCTTCGATACCTGCTACGCCTGATTCCGTCTGCCAACAGCGCCCTCGCCGAGTCCCTCCGCGGCCAGTTCCCGAATCACCGAACCGCTAGCCGTCAAGGCTACATTGCCTTTGTCAAGAACTCTCTCAAGACCATCGAGTATGCCCCTGAGCTCAAGGCTGAAATCCAAACCCTCATTACTGAACGCCTGGTCAAAATCGATGTCGAAGTACAGGAAGAGCTGGACGATCTGGAAGACGAGGTCGATGAACACCGTGTACTTGGCCTCTCTGGCCTGTCAGAAGCAAAAGAGGATGCCGACGACTCAGACGATGACAGTGATGCCGACTCAGACTCGTCGAGCGAGATCAGCATGACACCTGAAGAGAACCACCTCCGTGCTCTACGAGACACTGTCGCTAAGCTCGACTCTGTCCTAGATCTTTTGTTCTCCCACTACACACCCACGTTTGCCAGCGGAAAGATGTACGAGGTCAATGATGCCTTTGAACACCTCATCTCGCAGTTCTCCACCTTCGTCCTGCCTACATATCGCTCGCGCCATACACAATTCCTCGTGTTTCACTTCGCTCAGATGTCTCAGGCTTACGCAGAACGTTTCGCCGGTGTTTTGCTTCGCCTTGCTACTGGCCGCAGCTCTGCCTCGAACGGTTCCCTGTCTGCTGCTGCATATTTGGCTAGCTTCATAGCCCGCGGCGCTCGCGTGAACAAGACCCTCATTCGGTCAATCTTTACGAGACTTGGCAATCATCTCGATACATTGCGTCGTAATTACGAGTCTGCCTGCCAAGGCCCCAACCTCAGCCGCTACGGAACGTTCTACGCAATTGCTCAGGCTATGCTCTATATCTTCTGCTTCAGGTGGCGAGACTTCATTATGACCCCCGACGATGCAGACGTCGAAGATTACGATATCTTCGAAGAGGGTGAACCCGAGTGGCTTCCTGGTATCAAGGAGTGTTTGACCCAGGCCATTTACTCCAAGCTCAACCCTCTCAAGGTTTGCGCACCTGCCATTGTCCACCAGTTCGGAGCCATCGCCAACCACCTGCGATTTATGTATGTTATCCCTCTGTTGGAGACCAATAAGCGTCTGCGCCTATCCTCATTCCGTTCTTTAGCTGCACCAGCTAGCAGAGATATGGGTGCTGCAAGAAGAGAGAACACCCTCAGTCACCAGAGTGGTGAGGCTCACCATCAACTCGATGCCTTTTTCCCCTTCGATCCTTACCAGTTGCCCAAGAGCAAAAAGTGGCTGGAAGGCGATTACAGGGTGTGGAAGGGAGTGCCTGGCATGCAAGACGATGACGACGACGAAGAGGACGACAGTAGCGACGATGAAGATGAGGAAGAAGACGAATTCGGGGACATCGGCGATGATCCGGAGTACGAGAGCGAATGATCTGACTACATCATGTGGTCGGCATAGAGCTTGATGGCATGACATGATTGATTTAGCGTGGAGTTCTGGGTTTGGCATATGCATGTTGCTTTGTTATGCATGTGCTGGTCGTTGTTTTCGGCGCATTTTCAGCGTGGGTGGTCTACAAGGAGTTCTCGGCCGAGTTCAAATTCCTTCAAAAGCGCGAGATAGCACATGGACGTATTCTTGAGATCGAATGACAATACAACTTATTTTTAAGCAATCTGTATCTCAACTCATATACCGTAAATCGAACGTAAATCCTGTCCCCAACGCCTTCCACATCCTGTCTGTATTGTGTTGCTCGTTATCCATGTTTGATGGCCATATCGTCGCTTCGTCATGTTTTCCCTCTATACCAAAGTCTGTCACGCGGGTAGGCGTAAAAAAGCGCGATTATTCTCGATCAGATGGCCTTCCAGCGAGAGTGCGTCGCAGCTGTCTCCGGAGACGACCACCTCGTTCTTAAAGGTATCACGCATCTCTACAGTCCAAGAACCTCATGTCTGCTCGAGCGAGAAGAGCGAACGTGACAGCCTTTGAGCATAGGGAAGATGTAGTGTGATGGTTTTCTTCTACAAGCCCAGAGGATTGTTTGCGGTGCCCTTGCCAGCATTGCGTTGTCCGCTACCGGGAGGCAGCTTTCCGCCAGGCATCAAAGTCTTGCTGGATCCGACGCCGCTCAAGCCGAGAGGGTTTCCACCAGTAGGGACGCGAGGCCCTCCAGCACGAGCGGCATCCTTGATGTTGTTGCCATAGCCAGCAACGCCCTGGCCCCAGTATCGAGTGGTGTTGGTGATGCTGCAGACATGTCAATGTAAGCCCGTGACATGGTTCAACAGACATTGTTGGGTCCTTACCTGTTGCCAATTCCACTACCAACGTTGTTGACACCGCTGCCTACGCCATAGACAATGTTGCCAGCCACCTTGCCGGCGCCTGCGACATAACCTTGGACTTGCTTGCTAAGCCAGTTGTCACCCATTTTGTTGTGATGTGTGATTTCGTTTAGAGTGTGTGGAGGTGATAGTTGGGGAATGTCTTGAAGCTAAGAAGACGACAAACCAAGTTTTACACGACGGCCCAGGGATATATATGTAGAGACGGCTGGGATAGATTCTAGAATCGTCAGACCAAGGTTCGTGTTTTGCTCCGCAAGTGGCTGACGGGGTACACGTCATAAGATCCGATAAGCACATCTTATCTTAGCGCCATCCATGCCACGCTAGCGTCTCGGCTCTGGAGGCCGCTCGCCGATGGATCGTCCACTCTTTCGACAGGGCTCATCTTCAATCACATTCAGCGCGTGTTCAACCCCATTCGAAGGCCAAAACATTATCAAATACCACACTGGAGCCGGAAGACCAAACAATCGTCTATACGCAAGAATAACCAGCGATCTGTCCTACTTGGCACAGAAAGGAGTACCACGGGGGAGGCGGAATATGTATTCTGGCGCATCCGCATCGACCTGAAATATTATCAAAAACAAACTGGAACAGGAGAATACCGCCAAAAAGGACGATCTCTGGACGGTAAGATCGTGGGAGATTGAAGTTGGGCCAGAAGTGCACATCTAGCACTTTCTCGGGCAATAGCGCACTGTCTGGCCCTCTACCGAAACAACCCAGCGATCTCAGGGGCTGGACCTAGAAACGTCTGGATATGAACTCGAATCATCTGGATCCATTCTCCGCGGTCGGCGCTGGTACCAAACACAAACAGATCCAAGATGCCAAGGATATGTACCAGGTGGTCGTGGACCGCGCCGCCAGAACAAATACCGCTGTTCCCGACTATGAGTTCATTGAACTCATCGGAAAGGGTTCTTTCGGAAGAGTATACAAATGGTGAGTCTCGTGCTCTGTCAAAGATATGTGGGATTGGCTAATGTATATCAGTAAAAACAATGCTACACAGGATCTGGTGGCCGTGAAAATCATCGATGTTGACGATCTGGACTACAAACTCGATCTCGACCAAAAGGATGAAGCCATTGAGGATTTCAGAAAGGAAGTGAAGACGCTAAAACTCCTAAGAGACAGCCAGGCCAAGAACATCAATTACATTCAAGAGGCCTTTGATTTACATTCTCAACTTTGGATCGTCAGCGATTACTGTCCCGGTGGTAGCGTTCATACTCTCATGAAAGCCACTCCTGGTCCTGGCCTTGAGGAAGACTACATTATTCCGATTGCGCGAGAACTTGCAGTGGCGCTCAAATATGTACACGATGCTGGTGTCATCCACAGAGACGTCAAGTGTATGTGTTGTCGGCCATCTTGTCTTTGTGGTATGCTAACATCTTTCAGGCGGCAACGTCCTCATTTCAGAGGATGGCCAGGTCCAACTCTGCGATTTCGGCGTGGCAGCTATCATCGAAACAGAGGCTTCGAAACGATCCACTATCATCGGAACGCCGTTCTGGATGCCTCCAGAGATGCACTCTATGGATATGGCGGTCCAACAAGGCTATGGCACTGAGGTCGATTGTTGGGCTTATGGCTGCACCGTCTACGAAATGGCCACAGGAATGCCTCCAAACCACAAGTTCCATCCCTCCATGTTGAGGACGGTGCTGAAAGCTGCACCGCGGTTACAAGAGGGCGACTACTCGCAAGGCCTAAGAGACTTCATCGCGTTCTGTCTTGAGGAAAAGCCTCAGAATCGACCCACCATGAACGCCATCCTGGAGCACCCATACATCTCAGGCACATCAGATCAGCATCCTACTGAGACAGTCAGACAGATGATCGATCGATACTTCCAATGGGAAAGAAGAGGTGGTCAGAGAGCCTCATTATTCAACCCGATGGGCGCTGCGGCCCCTCAACCTTCTGAACAACGCGATGACTACGACGACTGGAACTTCTCTACCTCTGCAGACTTTGAGAATGATTTCGTCAAGCGATACAGCCAACTTGGCATTGCAGAGACCGATTTTGCAGCCACCAATAATGGCATCGAAGAGGTGGTGCCTGCTCTCAACAACGTCACGAAACCTCACCCCAGAAACCCATTCCACGAGGCTCAAGAAGAGGCTAGGGCCAAGCGAGGAGAGCGCTCAATGGGTCGACTTTTCAATACAAATGCGGACCCTTACGACTACAACACACTCATGGAGGATGAAGAACTACCAATGTCAGATCTTCCGCTCCGCAATCTGTCCAGCGATCGAGCGGCCAACAGAGAGACCCTGATCGACTTGGACATGGGCGCTGCGGGATTAGACGTTCAACCGACTTTCAACTTTGATTTTAGCGACGTACCTACGCTTAAGGCAGCGAGGCCGAACCGCATGTCAACACTGATGGCCGACGATGACGATGATCAGAATGACTTCTACGACGGACAAGATCAAGATGCACGACGAGCAACTAAGGATTGGCAGTTTCCTCTGCAAAATATGCCAGCGGACAACCCCAGCCGTCGCACGCAAGACTGGACTTTTGCCATGGCACAGCCACCTGCAGCTGACCGCAAAACCAAAGATTGGTCGTTCGCTACTGCCCAGCCAGCAGCTGATCGCAAGACAGCAGACTGGTCGTTCGTCACAGCTGGGCCAGCTGCCGATCGAAGGACCCAAGACTGGACATTTGCAGAGGTAGCGGAGCCTCTGACCGCGGAGCCAGACCGTCGAACAGCAGATTGGACATTCGCAACAGCAGAACCAGCCATGTCAGGTGAACCAGATGCCGAGCCGGACTTCTCTTTCCCTCCGATGAAAGACGAGACGGACATTGCACCCGGCTTCAGACCTCACCTGACACGTACAGCCACGGAACCAATTGGGCAATTCAACGACTTTCTACATCCCCCTGTTGGCTCGGCAGTGAAAGATGATTTCGACATAGCAAGTGTGCGCGAATCGAAACCAATCATCGACCTTGATCTAGGAATGACTTTCGAACCTAAGTTCGATCTAGAGAGTGCCATCTCTCATCAGTCACAACCAAGTATAACAGCATCGTCCCCCGTCATCAGTGCAGCAGGATCTACCGAAACGTCACGTAACCCATTCTTCCTGGACGAGGTCGAACCACCCAGTGGCGATGAAGTTAAGCGCTCGTCGCATCGTCAGTCGCGTTCCGAACCCCAGCTTCTGGCATCGAATAACGTACTACACTCGCGAGGCCCAAGCAATGTATCACTACTGCGCCACTCCCGGGACCGAGGATATTCCTACTCATCCACAGCATCTTCGGATGTCCCAAGTGGAAGCTGGCCGCGAGACTACAACCGCAGAATGGAGGCACACACTAGGCAGCAGCTTCTTGATGGACTGCATACTTCTGCGATTGCATCACGCAACAGCTGGGCTCGTTTCGCGGCAGCAGACTCCTTGGATGATACCGATATCGAGACGCCAATGGCCGATCCTGGTATACGCGTACCAGGAATCGATGATGCAGATTTCCCGCTTGCAGGACTGAAGCCCTCACCACGCATTGATGCTTTCAATGTAGACACGGATGAAAGCACGTACGGCGATCTCACTATGCCCCGCAACCGAGCACGCGCAGACACAGGAGGTACGACCAGCACAGGCACAGGCTACGACTCATCGAGAGACGAAGCAGCTTACATGACATATGTACGCAGCAGTCGTCTGCTAAACGAGTTCCCACGATTGTCAGCACCTGACGCAGAAGTAATGATCGATGGTGCTGACTCGGAACTTGTCTTCCAAGAGATGGATCGATTGTTTGCCGATCTGGAAGGTGGACTCAGTCTGGCTGCGGAGCTGTTTCAGCGTCGCGATAGAGACATCTTTCGCGGTGGAAGAGAAGAAGGAGAAGAATATGAAAGGCATGTCAAAGGATTTGGCAGCGAAGGAGAGGGGGTAATGTGATGGACGAGGAAAAACGCATGATATTAGACAAAGATTCTCTACAGCGAAGATACCCGAACGGCTTGTAAGATAGATGGTGGTCTTGTAAAACACGCTTTTCTTTGCAGCGACATCTGAAAGTCAATTGTTCTTGTCGATAGTGATGGAGTTATCACGGAGATTAGCAGAAAATGTCGGACCTTAGCGCACACCGAAAGCTGGGGACGCACGCACCACAAGATGTAGAGTATGATGGAACGGAGGGTCTGTTTTCTACCCACCTTGTTTTAGCACCCACTATCTGCCTCGAGCGCTATGAATAGCCAGCCCTCGAAGACTTGACGAGCCTCGCGAGAACGACCCCTCAACGAACAAGACCTCAGCATACGGTCCACTGAGCACGTAGCCCAGTCGGCGCGCGCATACGCCATCATCAGATGAATCCAGCGCATAGAGACGGCTGGCCGCCCAGAGAAGACCATACTCCGCTCCATCGCACTTTCGCGTGAGTCGGCACATGCGAAGATGGAGCCTGTCAAATGCTGATACCATTCCTACAGCGGAAACCCCCCGCCTGCTCATCCAGGTGCAGCTCCTTCTCCACGCACCGGCGGTCTACCCCCTCCACCAGGTACAGCCAGTCCCGAGTCACCGACTATTCATATGCTTACAACCGACACAGGCTCCTTTGCCCCTTTCCAACAGGCTTCACACAATATTCTGAATCCTCCTTCGCCTCGCCATCAAGCACAAGCCGCCTTCCCTCTGGGCCGCGACATGCCCGATCATCGGGACAATATTCACATCAAAGAAGAGCAGGACGCTGTGCGCCGCGATCAGCAGCGCGAAAGACAACACATGGATCAACTTCCGCCTCATCAGGCTCAGGGAGGGCCCATCCACCTACACCAGCCTGTCGCTGTCGCGCCTCGCACCGTCCATGGCCCCAATGGTCTATTAGCTAACACCCCCGGCGGCCACGGTCAAATGCCGAACGCTGTTTTCAGCGGTGGCCCCGTCCAGCCCGCTACTCAATCGCAGGCTATGCTTGTTCCCATGCAACCTGGCAGTGCTCAGCCTGCTAATGTTGGCCAAGGCCAGCAGCCCATTCTGAACGTGCGTCTTCAACTTCTTCCCTCTGCTGTCCAGCCTGCTGATTATCGCCAGGATGCGCTGAGCTACCTGGATCAAGTCAAAGTCCAATTCGTCGACCATCCGGATGTGTACAACAGATTCCTCGACATCATGAAGGACTTCAAGAGTGGGGCGTATGTGTCGGTCTCCACATCCGACTCTTCTGAGGTGCTGACTAGATACAGTATTGATACACCCGGTGTTATCGAACGTGTCTCGACTCTCTTCGCCGGTAACCCCGAACTGATTCAAGGCTTCAACACCTTTTTGCCTCCCGGCTACAGAATCGAATGCGGCACTGGCGACGACCCGAACGCCATTCGAGTAACGACACCCATGGGAACTACCGTTCAGGCCATGCCGGCACCCCGACCTATTTCTCCTCGCACCGCTGCTCCTCCCCAAGATGGAAGCAACCCTGAAGGCCCTCTGTTCGCTGCCGTGAACAGACAAGCCAACGGAAACTGGACTCCTCAAGCACCTAGTCACTCTCACATTGCTCACAGTCCCAGCGGTCGTCCGGTCGGTACAGCTCCTTTCACTTCTCAGATGAACCCTCAGCAAGCCGCCGCCATCGCTGAGGCTCAAGCTCGTGAACAGCAAGCTTTGAGCCTCCAACAGGAACAGCGCGTATCACAGCTACAGAATGCCGTCTCAGCCGCAGCTGGCGACAACCTGGCTAGAGCTGGAATGATGTCTCCAAGTGGGGGTGCTGCTGCCCTCGCTCAGGGGGAGTTGGTTATCGGCCCTGACGGACAGCCCATGGGCCACGAGAAGGTCAGACCGCAGGTCGAGTTCAACCATGCCATCAGTTATGTCAACAAGATCAAGGTTCGTACCGCGCGTCTTTTTGAGTCGTATCTCTTACTCACATTTGATCAGAACCGCTTCCAGCAGCAGCCCGATATTTACAAGCAGTTCTTGGAAATCTTGCAAACTTATCAGCGCGAGTCAAAACCCATCCAGGATGTTTACGCCCAAGTGACCAGACTTTTCAACTCAGCTCCAGACCTCCTTGAGGACTTTAAGCAGTTCCTCCCCGAGTCCGCCGCTCACGCAAAGGCTGCAGCTGCTGCAAGAGCCCAGCAACAAGAGGAGTCCGTCATGCTTAGTAACGTGCGCGGAGATCCCTTCTATCAGGCACCGCAGCCCCATCAAACTCCCAGAGCCGAGCATCGCTTGCCTCCTGTTGGAAACTTTGCGCCTACGCCAACTGTTAACAAAGACAACAAAAGAAAGCGCGGCGACAGACAAGGAACCGTGACTAACACTGGTCCTGAGACAAACGGTCTGGCCAAGGCCCCGGCGTACGGTCAAATGGCTAGCGTCAACAAACGCGCAAAACAGACTCATACTGGAAGACAGGCCCTGCCTTCAGACGTTCCACCGACTTCCCCGACCCTGGTTCCTGCCCTGCCCGAGCCTCTGCCGCCAACTTCAAGTTCGCTTGCTACAGCCGACGAGATGAGTTTCTTTGACCGTGCAAAGAAAGCCATTGGCAACAAAGCTGCCATGAACGAGTTCCTGAAGCTGTGCAATCTTTTCTCTCAAGATTTGATCGATCGTGTCACTTTGGTTCACAAGGCTCGTGGTTTCATCGGCAGCAACCCTGATCTCTTCCAGTGGTTCCAGATGTGGGTGGGTTACGTCAACGACGACATCCTCATTGAGAACAAGCCCAGAGCCCCACCATGCAGAATCTCCCTGAGCAACTGCAGAGGACTTGGACCAAGCTACCGTCTGCTCCCCAAAAGAGAGCGACTGAAGCCATGCCGCGGACGCGACGAACTCTGCAACGAAGTGCTCAACGATGACTGGGCCTCGCACCCTACGTGGGCATCCGAGGACTCTGGCTTTATCGCTCACAGGAAAAACATCCACGAAGAAGGACTTCACAAGATTGAGGAAGAACGCCACGATTATGACTTCAACATTGAGGCTTGTTCACGCACCATCCAGCTGCTTGAACCCATCGCTCAGCAAATCCTCCGCATGAACAACCGGGAGAAGGAGGCTCTCGAGATCCCTCCTGGCCTTGGTGGACAGAGCGAGACGATTCACAAGCGCATCATCATGAAGCTCTATGGACGCGAAAAGGGTCACATGGTAGTACAATCACTCCACGCACAGCCTTACAAGGTCATTCCTGTGCTACTGAACAGGCTGAAGCAGAAGCTCGAAGAGTGGAAGCAGGCACAGCGCGAATGGGAAAAGGTTTGGCGTGATCAAACACAGAAGATGTTCTGGAAGAGTTTGGATCATCAGGCTGTAAACGCCAAACAAGCCGACAAGCGTCAGTTCCAAACAAAGACTCTTCTCGCCGAGGTTCAAACTAGGTATGAAGAGCAAAAGAGACAGCGCCTGGCCGGTCAAAATCCGCGTAAGCCTCAGATGGCCTACAAGCTCGAGGACACGAGTGTCATTATCGATGCATCTCACCTTGTTCTTCTATACGCTGAACAGATGCATTCCACCGAATACCCACGCTTGACATCCTTCATCAGAGAGTTCATCCCTCTCTTCTTTGGTTTGGACTATGAGTGGTTTGGTAACCAGATCAGAGCCAAGTTTGGCGATACTCCTCACATGGACGTCGGTGAAGACTCGATCTCTGCTTTCGACGACCCTATCAACGCAAAGCCCCGTAAGCCGACAACCAAGAAGGGCGACCTCTTGCGTGGTGTGCTTGAGCGTGGACGTAAGAACCGTAAGGACGATGGAAGTAACACTCCCCTAAGTCGCGCCTCGACTCCTGACAACGCATCCAACGTGGACGAAGACATGAGCGATGGCGTCAACATGGTTGATGATCTCAAGTCAGACATCGCCTTGGACACCTGGGCCTCCCACCCTATGGCGGGCAACGTCCACAAGGATAAGGAGCTATATCTCAACCAGATGTACACACGCACGAGATTCAATCTTTACGGTAATGCCAACATCTATTGCTTCATCCGTGTGTTTGTACTCTTGTACGAGCGCTTGAACAACATCAAGCAAGCCGAAACCGACGCTCATACTACGGTCAATCGCGCAATGGCACCCAAGCCAGCCACTGAGCTCGGCATCATCGACAAGCTTCCCACTGATTTCTTCACTGACATCAGTGAAGGGTCCAACTTCTACCGCCAAATCCTTGGCATGTTCGAAGACCTGATCAAGGGAGACATGGACATGGCACATATCGAAGAGACACTGCGTAGATACTACCTGCAGTGCGGATGGCAACTGTATTCCTTTGACAAGCTTCTTGGTGCTTTAGTACGCTTTGCTATCTCCATGCTCGGCAGTGAGAGCACCAAGGATAAGAGCTGGGACATTCTTCAGCTGTTCCGCAAGGACAGACAAAAGGATGAGACCTCGTTCCAAGATGAAATGAATTATAGAAAGCAGACCGAGAAGTTCACCAAGGACACTGACATCTACGGCATTGCTTATGTAAGTTACGCGCGGGAAGACACACATGAACACTTACTAATAGACATGCAGGACCAAGCAACGTCCGAAGTACAAATCCGGGTTTACCGAAAGGACGATCCTACTCTCGACACAACGTCGATGCTTCAGGAGGATCTTTGGCGTGTCTACGTTACCAATCTTCTCAAACTTGCACCTACACCCGATGTGCCCGCGACAAGACGCCGTCCGGTAATGCACAGAAATCTGCGCCAGCTCAACATTGACCCCGGCAGTATTTACAGCGATGAGCGTTCGGACGAGTACCGTCGTCTCTGCGATTCTGCCGTCTCTTCCGAAGGTCTTGAGTTCCGCGTCGCTGTCGAGCTATACCGCATGTACTTTATCAAGAACACAGATGAGTACGCGTACCAACCAGCAGGCATCCGAAGTGGTGGCAAGGAAGGCGTTGAGGACGCCGATTTGACGGCCCGCTACCGAAGTGACCGCAGCCAGGACACATTCGTCATCAACAACGCAGCTATGAAGGGACTCAGCAAGGAAGACGTCGAGGGCAAAAACTCTGGATTCAGCGCGCTTGTCAGAGAGGGCGGCGTGGCAGTGTCTTCAGGGCCCGCCGATGAAGATGAGGAGATGGAAGATTAGGCGTTTTATTCTCTGATCTTCTGAAAACGATGACTTTCATATTCATATCTCGATTTTAGCGTTGCGAAAAGGCCACTGAACAGGCTCGTTTGGTTCAGAGATATTTGGCGGAAGATGGAAGGAGTCTGGCGTGGAGCAGGAGCATTTGGCAGACGTCCACCTTTAGTCGCCAAAGATGGTGGACCATCACACGGTTTCTTTTCCTTTATGCAGTAATGTAAATGTATACGCTTTCTGTGTTTTCCTTCAAAGACCTGATCGAGCTTTCGAATGTTTTTGCTGCCTTCTTGACTTGAGACATGGTGTGAGCATCAAGGGAGGTCAAGTTGAAGTGAATGGTGGCAAGTTCCGAAAGGGTGGGGAAATTATTTTCGTGGAACCTCCGAACATCACGGCATAGCAGCGTCGAGTGCCGCCTCACGATTGTCTTGGGATACGCACCTTTCCTCTCCCAGACCTCGCAATACATTCACAATGCCGCCCCGTGTTGGACCTCGGGCGGGCCAAGTGCCTGGATCGCAACAATGCCTTCGCACCTCAAGGACAGGTAGCAACACACGCCAATCAGTCGCAGGCCAGCGCGACTTCTCTCAATCGACCGGCCAACAATTCCACGCAACATGCAAGAACGACACGCGCCTGCGTCGCAACATGTTCTCTTGGTTGAACGGACCTGGTCGCGTGTTCCGTGAACCTCTCCAGGGCTCGACCAATTACCTGGGTGCATACGACAGAAGTGGAAACTTGCTCCGTCTGAGATACGGTGCAGAGCAGGAGAATGAAGAGGAAGATAAGATCGACGAGTCGAAGCTCAGTGATGAGGAGAAGGCCAAGCGCATCGAGGAGAAGGAGGCAAAGGAGAAGGAGGATAGGCACAAGATGCCGAAAGAGCGAGCATCAGATCTTCGACCATATCCGTTAAACAACGACTTCCGCAGTCAGTCTATTCTGAGCGAGGAATTGCGCGAAGAGCTATACAAGAAGATTGTCGACGAGAAGGTCGATCTGTCGACTGTCAGTGCTCTGTACGGTGTCGACATGCGCAGAGTGGCTGCTGTTGTCCGACTGAAGGCAATTGAGAAGAACTGGGTCTCAGAGGTATGTCGTGCTGCTCTTCCCATTTCCCCACTGCCCCTTGCATCTTCTATGATGAGACATACAAAATATTCGATTAGTCTTTATGACACCCATATGGATACAACGCCTATTACTCTGATCAATTTCCTCCAAACCCTCTTGTTTCGCCGACTTGCGGATTGGAACAGATGCTGACAAGACACAACTAGGGCAAGAAGCTCGCTACACCATACGCAGAGGCAGTCATGCAGATGGTACCGCAAACACACTTCAACCGCAAGCTTCTCGAAGATCCCAAGAAGAACTTCTCACACGAGTCGATCAACGATCTTCCTGTCCACCCCTACACACGCCAGCAGATCTTCTACCCGACATCCGAGTCTCGCCAGTTCACGCGTGCCGACGCAGCAAAGGTCTTCTCGCCCACGCTTCTCTCTGCAGATGAGCGGATACCTCTGTCCGAATTGATCGACATCGAAAAGGACGCAATCAACAACGTTCCACGTGAGGAGCGTACAGCGCGCATCCGCGAGCGAGCAGAGAAGAAGCTCGCCGCAAAGCTGGAGAAGGAGCGTAAGCAAAAAGAGTGGGAGGCCAGAAACGTCAAGGTTGTAAGCAACCAGCGCTGGAACTTCCGCTTCGAGAGCATCAACGTCGAAGAGGCAGGCAAGGACGGGCGCGGCAGACGTGGTGTTGGGTGGAGATATGGAAACCCTCACCACGACCGTGAGAGAGGCGAAATCAAGCTTCCCACAAGCGTCGAGTAGGCTTGATTCGTCCAAGTTGTACGAGTATTGTAATATATACATAGACAGATTTCAGAGCGGCTTGTCCTCGTGCCCCTCGTCCAACCCACCTTGTGCATTGTACTTTTCTGCCATGACACAAGATGCACACCCCGTCATATGACAAAATCCGAGAATCGCATGTGCAAGCAAGTGCTCAGCAGGCATTTCGAGCGGATTTAGCACGATTTTGAGACCAAAGGTAAAATGAAGCACATCAAGCCATCAAGTCCCATGGCAGCTTTGACTTTCACGCCCACCTTCTCGACTTGCTTCACCGCTGAATCAAATCCCCGTACCGGGCCCCTCCTTCCTACGAATTTCTCGAATACCACAAAACCATGAGCCTCATCGGCTACTTTGGGGCGGCGCTAACGTCAATTCTGGTATCGATACCAACACTGCACCTGCTGGCATCCGTGACGCACATGCCCGTCCTGTCCTTTGCAGCCCGCTCCATTGCTTCCTTCAGCGCCCTCATCTTCTGCGCCTGCTATGGTGTCGCCGCTTCTATTGTCTTGCGCCTCGTCGGCTATGGCGGTCTGAGCCAGTGGACCACGGCGCGCGCCTTTAAGTGGACCATGTGGACTCTCACTGGTGTCGAGTTCAACGTCACCGACAAGTACGGTGGTCTGAAAGTCCGCCCGGGTATCCTCATCGGTAACCACCAGACGTGCGTCTCTTCCTATGACTACTCCCTTGTATCTTACATGTGTCGCTAATGAGCATCTGACAGTGAACTCGATGTCCTCATGCTTGGCTGCGTCTTCCCACCCTACACCTCGGTCACCGCAAAGAGCAGTCTGAAATGGGTCCCCTTCCTCGGTCAATTCATGGCCCTCTCCAAGACCGTCTTCATCAACCGCACCTCTCGCTCTGCCGCACTCGCCGCCTTCTCCCAAGCCGCAGAGACCATTCACTCTGAGCAACAATCCGTCTTCATCTTCCCCGAGGGCACTCGCTCCTACGCAAACACACCCACCCTCCTCCCATTCAAGAAGGGCGCTTTCCACCTTGCCGTCCAAGCTCAGGTCCCCATCGTTCCTGTGGTCGTCGCAAACTACAGCAATATTCTGGATGTCAAGAGGAAGATCTTCAACTCTGGCAGTATCCCTGTGTCGATTTTGAAGCCTGTGGAGACCAAGGGCTTGACAAAGGACGATGTGGATGCCCTGGTCGAAAGAGTGAACAAAGACATGGCTGAGGAGTTGGTCAGGATCACACAGGTTGCTGAGAAGAAGGGGGTCGCCGATACTGGGGCTGCGGCTCGTAGCGCCGATGCTAAGAGCACCGGTGTTGATATGAACATCACTGGTTGATACAACTGGTATCATTCCCGATAACACAACGACGGAAAGAAGGACTCCAGCACGTTGACTGCCTGCTGCCATCTGCGTACAGACCCGGCCCGTGGACTGGCCAGCACTGGACACTCGAGGTTGATGCGAGAAGGACACAACTCGAATTATATGCTTCATGTCAGACCATCACGACCAGGAAGGGAGAAAAGAAACATCGAGACGTCCTCGGTGTCAAGACTCATCATGTCTCTCGGTTGCTCTTTCAACATCAAAATGGCATATACCTTTACAGGCCAGTACATAATCCTATATAGCAGAACTATACGTAGCACTTGCACGATTGTCCGCTTTCTTTCTTGTGCAAACAAGTGCGCATAACTCGATCGCGCCTTCCTATACCACAACCCTCGACTTTTGACCATTTATCGGAGGCAGTTGCAACTCGGCCGTCGCTCTTTCCTTAGGCAACAAGTTCATCTAGCAACGCAAACAGAATGATGAGAAGCAGAACGTCATTGGCAATCACATGCTCCATCGCTCCTTCTCTGGAATCCCCAAACTCAAAGCGACAATCACGGCCTCAAAAATCTATATCGAATCGCACCGATCTGGACACATAATTCAACCCCCTTGGTTTCATCTTGTAAGTTACTGTACATTAGTAGGACTATCGCAAAATACCCTTCATAGCCTTATATATAATTTTATTGTCGTCGTTGATGCATTTTTCAAATGTAGAGATGATACAAACAGGGTTATACCTCTAGCAGCTTTGACATGCCCATTACAGCAGAAAAGAAAAAAGCATGGCTCCATTGATCTTCTTGTTCTTCTTCTGCTATAAAATTGGTTGCTGTGTCTTGCGGATAATTACTCTTTCCTAATTTGTCATCGTAATCGTGCCTTCCTCATTCTGAAGATGTAGATTGCTCCCTTCCTCATTTTTCAAAATGTAGATTGCTCCTTCCTCCATTTAATGTTTATGAATTGTTCCTTCCTATTCTAAATCATTAGTAATCGTTCTTTCCTTGCTTCTCGTATACTAAGCTCTGTCACGTTATAACTGCCAAAATGCACCATAGCTTTCAAAAGCAGATATAGGACCACAGGGAGAAGATCGTCAAGTATTCCTCTCTCTGTCGACGACGTGCTTTTGATCAAAAAGTATCGTGCATTTTGACAAGATATGTACTCTTGCATCGGCTAGTAGTAAAGGAGAGCCCAAGATGGACAAAACAATAGCATATGATCAAAAGAGCAAGATAGTCTTTTTCTCATAACTGTGATCGTGTGCCTTCTTGATACGTTTCCAAGAATGCTTCCTTCCTTATTGGGGCAAGCATAGGTCACTCCTTGCTACAATCTATGATGTCGGTCGTTCCTTCCTTGCTCAGAACCTGGATCATTCCCTTGCTTGTATGGAAAGTGTGTAGTTCTTTTCCTAATTCGGTTCGAGGGTAGCTCCTTCCCGTTTCGATTCGACATGGGTCGTTCCTTCCTATCTCGATTCGAGGTTCACTCTTTCCTGTTTTGATTCGGGGCTGGGTCGTTCCTTCCTCTTAGTTTTGGAGAATCTGTTCTTTCCCAATTTGGATGCGTAAGGATCGTTCCTTCCTGTCTTGTGGACTAGGTTGTTGCTTCCTAGTTCAGGCTGGACACGTTCGTTCCTTCCTATTCTGTTTGCAGTCGCTCACAAAGAGGAAGAAGGAAAATGCGAGCAGAATGTTCATCCTGTGTATCAAGAAGTCTGTGATGCTTGTCATTTCATCTCTAGCTCACGCGAATAAGAAGGCCAAATCAAAGACGTCTTTTAGGAGGATTAATAGAAGAACAAAAAACATAACCTTTCATTTCTTATTCCCAATACTTGCGCCGTCTGCCATTCAATGAGTTTGAGCCCCCCCTCGTTACAGAACCATCTAAACCTCTGTATCCGTCTGCGGTGATGCGGGCTCGTCAGCCTCGTCTGCGGGAACAGGTGCTGCCTTTTCCTCTGCCTCTTCAACGTCCTCGCCATCTTCTGCGACTTCCTCTTCTTGCTCCTCAACCTCGGCCTCGGCGTCATCGCCAACGTCGATCAGATCGTTGCTCTTGTTGCCACCGTCTTTTTCGAGTTGGAGATATGAGTCCCATTCGGGGAAGAGGTCTGCGTCGCCCTCGCCGTCGGTGGGCGGTACACCCAATAGTCTGGCGACCTTTGCCTTGCCATTTGACTCGAGCCCTTGCTTCCACTGCTTGGTGATCTCGGCCGCCCGGCTGGGGAGGTAGGTCTGGGCGAAAAGGACGGCTTCGGGGGTACGGTCGGTGCGGATCAAGAGGTCGATACATGCGTTGAGATCACCAACTTGCCACAAACAGCTGAATGCTACATTACGAGCACCAGCGTCGTCGGCCTGTTGGGCGAGCTTCCGCAGACCGGCTTCATTGCAGCTTGAAGTGTAGAGCAAAAGCAGACTGCCCATGTCCTTGGCGTGTGTGAAACATTCCTCTGCAAGACGCATGTTCCAGGCTGTGAGGGCGGCGTCACCAACGGTCTTCCACTTATGCTCGACATCAGCCTCGCGGGCAAGCTCGAGGGCAATCTCGAGTTGGTTCAGGCTAAGTGCAAGCTCGAAGCGGTGCTCAGAATCAGTGGCGACTTCCAAGGCTTGCTCCTTGTAACCTTGACCCTCAAGGAAGCGAGCAATCTTTGATTTTTGATCTTCGGGAATATCAGCGAGCATCTCGTTAGCGGAATCGAGATCGCCACGCAGCACGAGCGTTTGGTACTCAATGACTGATAGCGAGAGAGCGAACGAGACAATCTGAACATCCTTGTCGGCAACGTAGACACGGCCATCACGGGGAATGTAACCAAGGACGTAGTGGGGAGAGTCGAAGTGTGAGATGGTGTATGTTTGGTCACCAACAAGGTAGTTCAGGCGGTTAGTGCTGTTGGTGTAGACGAAGCAGTCGCCAACCCACTGACCAGTGCGGACGCTGTTTCTCAATCAGTATTTGTTAAAGAAGCATGCATGATGGACTCACCTCTCATTGACATCGGTGACGACCTCGAAAGCGGCCTCAACGCCATCCTCGTCAACCTCACCATTCTGGAGAGCAGTCTGGTACTCCTCGCGAGAGAAGCGAAGGACGTAGAAAGTATCCTCACAAGCAAGGGTAACAAGCTCGCCGCTTTCTGACCAGTAAACCTAGAGAGGACATTAGCGATAGATCGGCATATGTCGGTAGATCAAAACCCACGTTCTTGGGGTCGACTTCAATTCTGCGGACAAGCTGGCCTGACTCCCAGTCGAAGAAGCCAATGCCACCCTGACCCTTGACACCGAGCAGAACACCACCACTGAGACCCTCTGCCTGGAAACCAATATCGAGAACTGCCTTCTCCTTGAAATTGCGGAAAGTCTTGACAGACATCGAAGACTCGCGAATAGCGTAATCCTTGTCATTCTCCTTTGATCCCCAAGCGAAGTCAAGAGCCGAGCCGAAGGCCTGGTTTCTCAATGCAAGAGCAGTGTAGATGATGTATTCGCCATCACCGCAAACAGCAACGAAACGGCCATTGGGAGAGTGGATGAGAGTTTGAGGGTAGATTTCGGTAGAACCAAGATCCTTGGAGGGAAGAGTGAGAGGGGAGCCATCGGTGAGAGACTTGTCTCCACCCTTGATGACAGCGGTAAGAATGTCGTTGTGGCGGGCCCAGATGATCTTTCCAGAGTTGTCCATCGATACGGCAGGCTCTTCACGACCCATCTTGACAACAACAGCACCGTCGTCGAAACCCATGGCGATGCCCTGACGGCCGCGCTGGTAGCTAACACACCAGGCACGTTCCAGACCGTAGTTGAGCGATTGTTCAAGACGGTATGTGTTTGCGTGCCAAATCTTGACGGTACCATCCTCGGAACCGGAAATAATAACGGGCAACTCGGGGTGGTAGCATGCGAACGAGACATTGCTGGTGTGACCCTCGAGGGTTGCGATCAGAGCCTTGGTTGTGTAATCCCAAATCTTGACAGTGCGGTCGTCCGAGGTAGTGAGCAAGTAAGGCTTGTCGGATTGAGGGTAGTAATCAACGTGGTTGACGCCCTTAGTGTCGTGTGCATCGAGAGTGTAGTTGGCGGTGCTAGAGCCCAGACTCCAAATCTTGACGGTGCGGTCCAAACATGCCGAGGCGAAGGTGTTGGTGTCCTTGGGGTTGATGGCCAGACCCATAACGTAGTGGCTGTGGCCCTCGAAGACCTGGACGCACTTCCATCCACGCTCCCAATCCCAAAGCTTGATTGTCATGTCATCTGAGGCTGTCAGGACGAAGGGTTGTGTGGGGTGGACGACGATTGCTCGGATGTAGTCGGGGTGTGCCTCGAAGGATGTGATCTTCTCGGAGGTGTTGTAGTTGTAGACGCGTAGTTGGAAGTCATCGGAACCGCAGACGATCCAGTTCTTGCGTGCAATGAAGCGACCAGCTCGTACGGGCACGTCGGTGAGTTCGAATGTCTTGACGATGGCTTGTGTCTCGTATGACCAGATGTATACATGGCCTGCAATCGATGTTAGATTTCGTGGGCGATGGTCCGAGGTGATTGAGCATACCGCTGTAAAGTGTAGTGAGAATCTACACACGGTTAGTCTGCTGTCTCGGTGTCGAGGACTAGGAACTCCTGAACTTACCCATGGCTCGGTAGGATGGAAGTCAATGCCCTTCACTCGCTCGGAGCGGGCAAAGAGCTGTCTCTGTATGTCAAGATGCGTGTGAGCCGTGTCCATGATAGCAGTATTGCGTGTCGAGTGGTGGAGGTGGGCGTACCTTGACATCCAGGCGCATTGTGGCTACTGGTCCAGGTTATGCAAGGGGTCGTGTCTTGTCTGTACCGCACTGATCCTCGCTCTTTTCTCGCAGCGTCCTGGGCGGTCGTGAGATGGCGTGATAAATTATGGGCGAGATACAATTCAATCTTGATGCAGTTGCTAGCTGTAGCTGTAAACTTGTCCACTCCCTAACTCCACGTATGTCGCACGGGCCACCAACCCCTGCTTTCTGGTGGCCGTCGACTTCTCGAGAATGTCTCCACTCTGGAAACTCAACTGTTCTTTCCTCGGGTGCACCTCACTTCAAACATCAAAACACACGTACAAGACAACGACAGGACTGAAGACGACTTTGCTTGTTTTGCAACTATCTTATCCCGCTGAAGCTAATTTCTCGTCCTCAAGCTCCTGATATTATTCTCCGTCATGGAGGAAAGCACCACTGACCTCGCCTTTTCACTATCGTGGCATAGCTAATGTCTCTGTTCGGCCTCATGGCTCATCGACATGCGACTCGGGGTAGTCGGTCTGCTCTGTCTGTTGCCGAACGCGATGTTCTCTCTCAACGCAATGTACTCACTATCGGCATAGCCCAAAACACCATGAATCTCTGTGCTCTTGACGCCGCGGATTCTCTTAATTTCCGCTGCCGAGTAGTTGACCAGTGCTCTACCGACCTCGAACGGTGCAGGATCCTCCTTCTCAAACTCGAATGACCCTCTTGACTTGCGCTGCACCACCACTATCCGCACCGCTTCCTGCTGTGCGAAGTTACCCTCGACCTCCACTACGCCTGCTGGCAGCAGACCAGCCTTGTCGGCTAGAGCTCTGTGTGCGCCCTTGTCGATGTAGACTGTTCCATGTGGTGCGAGACCGTACAGCAGCCAGAAGTAGCGGTCTCGAATAGGATGGAGGTCTGGGATGAAGCGCGTGTGTAGCGGAGGTCGTGACGGCTCATCAAGTTTGGGTTCCACGGCACCGTTAGTGCTCGAGGCTTCATTGACGACTGCCTTCTTCACAAGCGAGCTATCTTCTAGAGTCAGGTTGCTCGTCGAGTTGCTCAGTGAGTCTGAACCATCTGTTGAACCTTGTCGTGATGAGCGCTTAGCTGCAAGTTCTTCTGCCTTCTTTGATTCGGCATATGTGACGATGTTGGCGATGTTTCCAGGCTTGTCCGAGCGGGTAATGATAGTGGTCACACCTGCGGAGGTTGCTAATCGGGCGGCGGTAATCTTGGTAGCCATACCGCCAGTGCCAACTGATGAGCCGGCACTCGAGACATCGGCGACCAGGTCCCCGATATCTTCAACGACCTCAATGGCTTTGGCATTGGGATTTGTGCGAGGGTTGCTGTCGTACAGACAGTCGACGTCGGTCATGAGGAACAGATAATCGGCCTGGACCATAGCAGCAGTGATGGCTGAGAGCGTGTCGTTGTCACCAAACTTGATCTCAGCAACTGACAGGGTGTCGTTCTCGTTGACGATAGGGATGACGCCCATGTGGATCAATTCGATAAAAGTGTTCTGAGCGTTCAGGTACTGTGTGCGATCGGCGATGTCGTTTCTTGTGAGCAGAATTTGGGCAATTGGCTGCCTCCTGTGCATGAACAATTGATCCCACAGACTCATGAGCTTGCACTGTCCGATGGCAGCCAATGCTTGGACCTGAGGAAGATGCTTTGGTCTGCGTTCCATCTGCATGTAACCTAGAGCGACGCCAATGGCGCCGGAAGACACAATGACTACGCGATGTCCATCTTTCTGAAGTTTGCAGGCTGTTTCGACGATGGTGGAAAGGATGGAGAGGAGGGGTTCGTGGCTCTTTTCGTCAACAATTGACGAGGTGCCTGCGCGTCATGATTAGCATTGCAATGTAGGCGCAACTGGTGAGTGGATTACCAAGTTTGATGACGATAGTAAGGTGTTTCTTCATGGTGCTGGTTGTTCTGTGCAGAAGCAACCGCGAGTCTTGATCACATTTCTGGTATACACAAAAGTGAGGAGTCATGGATCATTTCAAGGGCGGACAAAGGCGGGGCGCTTCCGTCACCGCCGCGTCGGCCAATCGCATTGCATGTCCATTTGAAGGCCTCCGCTCCGCGACGACTGACAAGTGAAAGTCTGAGAACATCTGGACATCACGATATCTATCCAATCACACATCAAAAAACATGTCGCAAAGCAACACGAACTCATTACCGGAGACGACGACGGCCAAGTCGCCAGCCACGCAGACTCCGGACAAGGACTTCTACACATGGTCCACCTTCTTCTCCATTCTCACCGGAGGCGCAACACCCCAGGAAAGAGAAGCCTACTTCGACATCAAAGATGAGATCAACGAGGAGCGCGATATCCAACGTGCAGAGAAGGACAGGAAATGGTTGCTGGAATACTCGCCCATAGTACGCTTCATGCGACACAACATCAACCTGCTCGGTCATGACTTGAACGAGTCCAACATGCGTGTTAAGCGCTGCACTACACAACAGAGCGGAGGCTTCGACCCGGAGTTTGGCATCTTGTTGTGCGCAAACAAGTTCAGAAACAGAGGTCACATGGAGGATACAATGGCACACGAGATGGTCCACGCATACGACCACTTGAGGTTCAAGTTGGATCCTTTGGACCTCAGACATGCTGCTTGTATGGAGGTATGTTGAGCTGCCACATCACCATACTCGAGTCCCTGGCTAACGACAACTCTAGATCCGTGCTTCAACACTATCAGGAGAATGCCGCTTCGGTCGCGAGTTCTTCACCCGTGGCCAGTGGAACATCACACAACAACTGCAAGAATGCGTACGAAGGAGAGCCACTCTCTCAGTCGCCAACAGGCCCAGCTGCAAAGACCAGGCCCACGCTGCCAGAGTCGTCGACGAAGTCTGGGATAGCTGTTTCAACGACACCAGACCCTTTGACGAAATCTACAAGTGAAGAAAAAACAACATGCTTTGTAGTAATTCCTTCTTGTCTGACTGCCACATTTCTCCTTGTCTTGCCCCATTATCTCCTCTCTCCTCTATACCACTTGCATAGCATCGGCGTTCTCAATCTCCAGAAATTCTAAATATTTCAGAACAACCGCATGAACACAGCTCATCATGCTTCCTCATATACTTTTGTACTTTTACCGCTTCAATCCACTTGAACCCCTCATGACCAGCATTCTTCGCAGATCGGTCGAATAATGCGTGGTGAAGCTGTGTAAGTCTGGAGTCACAAGGCGTGTGGATCTACTGTTGTGCGACTTCTCGCAGGTACATGAGTGGGTAGTGATTCGATTCTCACATACTCTCGTTCAGTCACGGAGACCACTGCTGAATGGGGATGTTGGAATGAAAATGTCTCATCTTGCTATGAGATCTGTAACTCCTGTACAGAAATTTGGACTCTTCGTCCATCAATGTGCCTGTGGCTATGCTCAACACGAAACTCCAACCCATCCATGCGTTTCGCCTCGCGGGCATCCTCCTGAACGCCAATAACAAACTGTATCCCATGATATCCTTGAGAAAATGCAACCTACCTTGAACGCCTTTGATCATGATTAATGCTTTCCGATCCACTCTTCATTCGCTTGGGCGCTGTTTACTGCTGGCAGAGGTTCTGTTATACGCTCTCTCGCCCTTGACGCAGTGCTTGATGATCCAAGGATGTTGCTCTACTTCATGCAGAGGGATTCTCTTTTCGGGGTCTAGAACAAGCAACTGCGAGTATCATTAGCACATGATCCTGAGAACTAGGTTGTAAGCTTTGAGCATACCTTCTTGATCAGGTCCTTTGCTTCGGCGCTGACAAAGGGAGGAATGGTCATTTCGCCGCGAGCAATGCGTTTTTGGGTCATTGAAGGAGTATCCTCGAAGGGCGCTTCTCCGACTAGGAACTCGTATGTCAAGACACCCAAACTCCACAAGTCGACCTTCTCGTTGTACCAGTTCTCATCCTTGCCAGGCTTCAACATCTCTGGGGGCAGGTAGTCAAGAGTTCCGCACATGGTGTTTCTCCTGTTGTTGGGAGCGTGGACCGACCAGCCAAAGTCACTAATCTTGATTTCGCCGTGAATGCCAACCAGAATGTTCTCGGGCTTGATGTCGCGGTGGATGACATGCTTCTTATGCAAATATTTGAGAGCGGCGCACATCTGGGCGACGTATGATGCGGCCTTCCATTCGGGGAAGCGTTGTTCGCGGCGCAGATGCTTGTACAGCTCACCCTTGCCGGCGAACTCGAGGATAAGGAAAATGCGTTTGCTGTCGTGGAAGTGACCAAAGAGACGGAGAATGTTGGGATGAGCAAGGTTTGACTGAATCTCAATCTCTCTGCGGACTTGTTTCTCAACCTTTCCTTGCTGGAGCTCGATCTTGTGTAGGACCTTGAGCGCACAGACGAAGCCACTAGAGCGTTCTCGCGCCAGATATACTCTTCCAAACTTGCCCTTGCCGAGGGGCTTGCCAATCTCAAACATGCCGAGGTGGAACTGTCTTGGTGTCGAAGGTTGCTGAGGGATAGATGACAGCATAGACTGGGGGTCAGAACGGCGGGGCTCCGTGTCGGATGATCGTTGTGCTGCTTGAGAAGGGAGAGTGATTTTGGCGATGGTAGCGGCTGTGTTGGCGCCGTTGGCAGAATACAGGGAACTCTTTGTGGCATTGGCGGGCAGCTTCTGCAGCGGGAGCTTCAATCGGTTGGCAGCAGCTGCGGCACCTAAGCTGGAGATTGAGATAGAGCCCTATATCTGGTGTAAGTCACAGCTCTTGATGGTTTGTGTGTTACTGTTGTTGTGATGGTCTGCGGCCTACCTTTGATTTATGAGAGTTTTGGTCGTGGTTCTCATCGTTGACCGAGATGCCCTCGAAGCGGGACTCGAGTGACTGAACGTCCATGGTCACAGGCAGGCTGGTAGTTACTCGAAGTTTTGCTGTATCGTTAGTAAGTAAGTCGTGTGGTTGGATTGTTTGATAGATGGTGGACGCTTTTCAGAAGAAGGATCGAGTTTATTGTTGACAAAACAAAGACGACGCCCGGCAACCGGATGCCAAGACTTGCTCCAGGAATCGCCGCCTGCATGCCCATCACATCACATCCATCGAGATCCGAGATGAGCTTTCATCAAATCAAATCAGATCGTTAACAATAGGACTGCTTTCTATCTTGACTGATCAAACCGAGTCACCATGGCTTCGAACGGAGAGCAAACAGACAGTCAAGGTGTCGACACCTTTGTTTCGCGCAACAAGCAATGGAGAGTCAGCACGCGCAAGAAGCCAATTCTTAAGGCCGGTCCCATCGACGCCATGAACGAGAAGCTCGGTATACCCGTGCCTGAGATGATCTTCGGCGACAACGTAGTTGCTGTCGAGCATGTTCCTTCGGGCTGGGCCATTGACTTCAACGCATTCGATGCTCTTGACCGCGTCTCCAAGACAGCCGATGGCATGTTGCAAGTCGCATACTCCAAAGAATGGCAGAAAGACCGGTATGTTCTGGCCGAGCTTTGTGATTATGTCGATTTGAGCGGTACTGACCATGTCTGACCTTGTTTCAGTCAACATCACCATGAAGGCATCAAGGAAGTCGTCAAGCCATTTGACTGGTCGTACAGCACAGACTTCAAGGGCCGCACTCAAAGCCCAGATTCCTCTGTTGTCTGGCAGCCCACAGACAGCTCCAAGGACCCCATCAGGACCGATCTTCTTTCGCGTCCAGATCCCATACTTTTCTACGACGATGTCATCTTCTACGAAGACGAGCTGGCTGACAACGGCATCGCCATCTTCAGCTGCAAGATTCGTGTCATGGCTGAACGTCTTCTTCTCTTGTGTAGGTTCTTCCTCCGTCTAGACGGAGTCATCGTACGCGTTAGAGATACGAGGGTCTACATTGAGCTGGGCTCCAAGACTGTCATCCGACAGTACACCGCCAAGGAAGAATCATACGATGTCGTCCAGTCCAAGCTGCAGGCCCACAGGGAAAACATCCCCGAGGTCCTGCGTGATGCCAATCGCATCGCCCCTCTTCTGCGGACTGTTGAAGACACGATGGACAAGATCGTCATTCCTTGAGCATCAAGAAAAAGCATCCCTAGCAAGCTCGTTCAAAATGGCTCAGATCTCAACACGTCGGTCTGGCCATGCCTTGTGTTGCCGCCTGCGGACAAGTATCCGAATAGGACAGTGTCCCGCTCCGCCTCCCAAGACTTAAGCGCCGGTATGGTACCTGGTACACAGCGCCTCGACGGCTGAGGCGCATCCTGGGATCTACTTTGCCTTACACGCACATGTCTCCGACTGGTTCAAATCGTTACGCCTCGCCACGAAGAGACTTTTATCATAGATGGAGATCATGGAATCGACACGAGTTGCTCCGATATATGCATCTACCCCAGTGACCCCGCCTTCAAGTCGGAAGAGACCGTGAGCATCTGTCTGGTGCAGCGGCACAAATCGGTATCACGCTATTGTGTGGATGACTGTGGGTCTCTCCTTTCAACTGGGGCCCCAGCACACTTGCTAGTACGCGGTTGCAGACCATATCCAAGCGCGAATAGATTAAGCGCGGCGGACCCCACAATACCATGATCCTTCCAAGCAAGCATCATTCAATTCCCATCTTCAATCCTCAAATCTGTCTTCCAGCAACCGCAAACGCATGTGTTTATTGTCAATTTCTTGTTTCCGAGATTCCGCAAAGGCCCGAAGTATTGAAGTATCCCCTCAAGCAAAGTCAAGAGAAGCAAGCAGGCTAAGCAAAGCCTTCGCGAGCTTCTGAAAGCCTTGGGCCAGGGCGGTTGGACGTTCAATAATCTTCTTTTGCCAAGGACCGGAGCCAATCCTGCAACAAAATTGCTTACCGATACCAAGAAAAGTGGCGTTCGGACTCCATCTTCTGACCTCCATTTACCGTTCGGCCACATGCCTTTCATCAACCAACCAGAATATTGGTCATGTCTGCGGTGTGCTGTCATCGACGAATCTAGGGCAATTCACGCTCCCCTCTGTCGTGGATGGCGACCAATTAGCCAAACCTTGTTAGTCCAAACCTTCCAGAAAATGTCGCCTCGCGAGTGTTTTGGTTTTTGTCGTGTTCGGCATGCCGAAAATACAACATTCCCGGTTTATTGGGAAATGATACCGGACGGCGAGAGAGCATTACAAGCACCGCCGCTCTGTGCCTCCACGACCCTGCAAGCGGACAGAATCAGCTATCAGAATGCATGGGGTTTTGTCAGATCGAGAAGCATCCATTGAGAGCAGAGCTCAACACATCTCTCACTAGAAGTTTCTTGCACCATGAATAGCCTTGTAGGCTTCTCCAGCTACACGTCCGTACGCGTTGAAAGTTGAAGATGCTGGCGTTGGTTAGCAAGTCCTGACTCCTTACCTGGTAGCGGCTGCCGTTACATTCGGTACATGCACAGACCTCTCGGTCTCGGTCTGAGAGCCTAGGACCCACAGCTCCCCGGCTTCTCCGCAGTGATAGACATGCCCCAGAGAGAAGCGACACGCGATCTAGCGATGAACGTTGCTTGTCTGCATGGCTCAGTCTACGAATTGCTACGCAGTCATTGATACCGAGTCTATGATCGCTCTGAACTATACAGACACACTATGGGACGTAAATCGTGTACCTGCAGTTCATCAACACAGCATACTGGACTTCTCGCCGGACGTTGCAAACCACGGTCGGTCAGCACCGAAAGCTAGGAGGGCTCGAACGAAACAAGCAGGCACACCACCGGACGCCACGTGCCTTGGCATACCCCACGCTGAGCTTGGCAATGCAACGAGGATCGGCTAAACAACCCCACGCGACTGGGGTATGGGGTTGGTATCTCCAGATCAATCGATTTTTTTGCGGAGTCCCGCCTAGAACGGTCAGGCCGCTCGCCAACCGACGGGGAATGGAATGACAAGGGGTACCTTGAGGGCATTGGCCAAATGGTATAAAGCAAGGCGGGCCTGCTCCCAATTGCTGACCATCCACTCCTCTCATTACCTACCTTCGTTTACACATCCTCCACCTCTCCATCAGTCAACATGGGTGCCGGTGGTAAGCCTGTCAACATCTTCACTTTCAAGAAGAACGGCAGTGAACCCCCAGAGGTTCTCAACTGGAAGCTATGGTTCGCTGTTCTCTCTTTCGGTATCATGGGTGCAGCCCGTGGTATTGATGAGGGTCTCATTTCTGGAACCTTTGCTACCAAGCATTTCCAAAACTCCCTTGGCCTTAACAAGCTCGACAAAGTAGACCTCGCCCAGGTCAAGGCCAACGTCTCTGCCATGGTTCAGATCGGATCCGTCGGTGGTGCTCTCCTTGCTTTCGTTCTCGCTGACCGTATCGGTCGTCTCTGGGCTACTCGTCAGCTCTGCCTCGTGTGGATGCTTGGTATCGTCATCTTCATGACCAGCACCGTTGGTGGTGGTCGTCTTGGTCAGGTTTACGCCGGTCGTTTCATCGCAGGTCTGGGTATTGGACAGACCACTGTCATTGCTCCCGTCTACATCTCTGAGATCGCTCCCAAGTCAGTACGTGGTCTGTGTACCTGCGTCTTCTCCGGCTCCGTCTACATCGGTATCATGCTCGCATACTTCGCTTCCTGGGGTAGCTCTCTCCACATTCCCAAGACTGAGCCCACCTCATGGGAGGTTCCTACCTCAATTCACTTGATGTTCGCTGGTCTCATCTTCGTTCTCTCGTTCTTCAACTACGAATCGCCCCGTTATCTCATCAAGGCTGGCAAGCGTGACCACGCTGTTGCTAACTTGGCCCGCGTTCGTGGACTCCCTGCTGAGCATGAGCTCGTTCAAGGTGAAATCGCCGATATTGAGAACCAACTTCACGAGGAGCAAGAAGCCACTATGGGCCAAGGTGCTATGGGATACATTAAGGAGATGTTCTTCATGCCCAACAACGCCTACCGCTTGTACATTGGTTTGGGTTCGCAGGTGCTCTCACAGTGGTCTGGTGCTCAATCTATGACTGTCTACGCCCCCGACTTTTTCGCTCTCCTCGGTACCAAGGGACAGAACGAAAAGCTCTTCGCCACTGCTATTTTCGGTGTTGTTAAGTTCGTTGCCGCCATTGCTTGCGCTCTCTTCCTGGTCGACTGGATCGGTCGCAAGCGCTCTCTCAGCATTGGTATTGCCTGCCAGGCCATCAGCATGGCTTACGTCGCTGCCTTCCTTACTGCTGTTCCCGGAATTGATACCGAAGGCTTCGAGTTCTCTAAGAGCCAGAAGGCTGCCTCTACTGTTGCACTTGTCATGATCTACCTCTCCGGTTTCGGTTGGGCTATGGGTTGGAACTCGATGCAATACCTCCTCAACGCTGAGATTTACCCTCTCCGCATCAGAGCAATCTCTTCCTCCCTGGTCATGTGCTTCCACTTCGTCAACCAGTACGGTAACTCACGCGCTGTTCCTCTTATGCTCCTCGACCACTCCGAGGGTGGTCTTGGTCCCGCTGGTACCTTCTGGCTCTTCACTGCCATCACCATCATTGGTGGTGCCTGGGCTTGGTTCACTATTCCCGAGACCTCCGGAAGATCCCTCGAGGGTATCGACAAGCTGTTCGAGCTCCCCTGGTACAAGATTGGTCGTTTCGGTGCCCAGGAGGCCGAGATCAGCGACCAGTTCGAGGCCGACAAGATCGACGAGAAGAAGGCCAACGTCCAGATCATCGAGCGCGCTGTCTAAGCAATGTTACTTTGGGGATTCCACTGAATTGGGTTATGGAGTTGACATACTGTTTAAAAAGCCACTGTCACTACGAATTTTTTATACCGTGTAACGACAACACGAATGAACATATTTTACTTCACTTTAATCTTTGCTTGCCACTCGTGATGGACATGTGAATACTGTACTAGCGTTGAGTCTTGGGCCTCTTGCCTAGTGTGTGCAATTCCAACGATCTCGAGTTCACTGTTATCTGACTGCAAACATGCACGAAGAAATCGAGAATTCAGACGGCGTCCAGTGAGAGGAGAACAGACCTGAGCTCTCAATGGGCGTCCTTCAAGATTCCGAAAAACCTTCATGCCTGTTTACGAGTACAAGACGTCCCCTTCATCGCTGTTCCGGTAGTACTCAGCAAGCTCCGGCTGAAGTCTTACCCAAGCGCTAAGTATCGCATTCCCGTGATACTGCAACGGCACCTCCACCCCGAAGTCTAGAGCATGATTCGCAAGCTTCAACAACACATCGGCCCACTGTCGTCCGAACGCGGCCTGTACACCCGAAAAGTGACAACCCCCGCACAAGTGGTGTAGCTTTTCTACTGATCATGATTTAGAAACTCACACATTATTGCTTCAGCTGCCCTTTGAACACATTCAACGTTTGCGAAGAAATGGCTGGCCAGAATTCCAATTTGTCGTGTCTGCTGTATGGGCCACATGAGGCTAAATTTGAAGATCGAGAGGTGCCTGGTATACGAGATCCGCATGATGTTGTTATAAGGATTGCTTATGTTGGTGTTTGTGGCAGTGATGTAAGTAAGGCGAGCTTTCCATGTCACCCTCTTGGTGGAACACATGTTAAAAAAGTCACAATCTCTGAGACCATCACATCACGAAACATTTTAACAACATGATCAGGTTCATTTCTGGCATCACGGCGGCGTCGGTCTCAAGGTCTCTCAGGACAACCCTTTGACCATGGGTCACGAAGCCTCAGGCACCATCCACAGCATCGGTTCCTCAGTGACGACCCTCAAGATTGGCGACAAGGTATGCATCGAACCGGGCCTCCCATGCACCCGCTGCAAATCTTGTAAATCTGGCCGCTACAATCTCTGCCCAGACATGGCTTTTGCGGCATCACCTGGTCCTGGCCCTGCTACCCATGGCTGTCTATGCAAGTACTACAGGCTTACTGAAAGTTTTGTGTACAAGTTGCCCAGCCATGTGAGCTTGGAAGAGGGTGTGCTTGTGGAGCCATTGGCTGTTGCTGTACATGGCAATAGATTGGCTGGCGTCAAGCCTGGTCATAGAGTTGTGGTATTTGGAGCTGGACCGGTGGGTATCTTGTCTGCGGCTGTAGCGAGGCAGTTCGGTGCTGTGGAGGTCATCTCGGTGGATATGAACGCGGCGCGGTTGAAGTTTGTCGAGGGATTTGCTGCTACAGGAGTGTTTACACCTGATGCCAACGTCGATACCGACACGAATGCTGCCGAAATCGTCAAGCGCTTCAGACTCGACCGTGGAGCCGATGTGGTCATCGAGGCTTCTGGTGCAGAGGCTTGTATCCAAACGGGCATCTACGTGTTGGCACCTGGAGGCACATACGTCCAGACAGGATGTGGAAAACCGAACGTCATGGTACCAATGACAAAGCTTGGTGAAAAGGAAATTGTCGTCAAAGGTGCCTTCAGGTATGGAGCTGGCGACTTTGAGTTGGCTGTTGGCTTTTTGAGTGATGGCCAGTTTGATGTCAAGAAGTTGATCTCGAAGACCGTTGACTTTGAAGAAGCGCCGGATGCTTGGGAAAGTGTGGGTAAGGGGGAAGGCATCAAGACACTCATTCGTGGTGTACAGGATTGATAGTCATAAACGTCACTGAGATCGGACTACTTTGCAACTCGAAGTGCTGCTAGACGACCGGGTCGTGCCTGCCTAAGTGAAAGCTGGTAGCCATACCAAGCTTCAGCTGGAGGCTCTCGTATCATTCACTCATGCAGCGGCTTTGCGAGACTACAGTACTCGAGTACATCAAGTGAATGTGTTCAATTGACCGCACCTGGATGAAGAGGTCACTGGTTGTTGGAAACGGACCGGTTGGCGCGCCTAAAAGTTCCGAGCCGTCAAAAGTGATGGTCAAACTTTTTTCTTCTTTGACCATGTTCACCACTCTTTCACACTGCGCTCGACTTCCATGCATACGACACCAGTGATCGGAATTCAGCTCGCCTGCGTATCGCGTCGCTATCCATGGTGCACGCTTCAAGACACGATCATTTGCCCTTACAATGGTCGCCCGCAGCATGATGCAACAACGAGGCAGACAGTGAGCGCGAGAATTTGCTGTCGGTACCCTGGAGATTCAAGAAAGACGTCGTGTACCGTGTGAAGTTTGAAAAATGTATGATAGCCTTAGTGGTCTAGTGGTATGATTCCTGCTTTGGGTTTGTCCGAAATTGCAGGAGGTCCCCGATTCGATCTCGGGCTGAGGCCTTTCTTTTGCTCTTTGTTTGTCTTGTAATGATTCACAAACCATCGTTTTGCATCGTGGTTGTGTGGTTATCGATGGCAGAAGTATTTGTTGACAATTTGGTTGATGTTTCGTGCGAATCTTGGCGGCCCATGATTGTAGCAAAGGGTCGCACCTTCGCTTCCTGGACTTCTACATTTCTCTTTTGAAATTCGGGCTGAGGCCTTTCTTTTTGCCTTTTCTGTTCCTTGCTTCATGGCTGCCTTTCGACCAAGCGTTATTGACTTCAAGTTGGGCCACGAGGTTTTTGCCGTCGCGGAACGCGTTGCGGTTTTTATGGAAGAGAAACAAGCTTCGATTGTTTACATCATTTTTTTGATTCTTACTATCATATCTTTTATCCCCACGGCTTTCTCAACACAACCACCTTCATCGCTCTACTAGAATCCTTCCCATCTGAAGGGGAATTTGATGCCTGCAAGCGGCGCTGTCCATCTGAAACTGTACGTGCCATCTTTGCGAGTATCGCGACCGAAACCTGGAAATTTGGCTTGATCGTTGGTAGCGGCAGGTGCGGTGTTCTCCTCGGGCGTGCCTGTTGTCGGGGTGTTTTCTGAGCTATTAGTCGCTTGAGTAGAAGCAGGTTGAGTAGAAGCAGGTTGAGTAGAAGCAGGTTGAGTAGAAGCAGGCTGAGTAGAAGCAGGTTGAGTAGAAGCAGGTTGAGTAGAAGCAGGTTGAGTAGAAGCAGGTTGAGTAGAAGCAGGTTGAGTAGAAGCAGGTTGAGTAGAAGCCAGGCTTGCAGATGCAGGTTGGGCTGTCACTTCTGCTGCCGAGGTGTTCGTTGAAACAACATCATGCATGGCCTCATAGTCATCATCGACCTCGACAACTTCAATGTATCTTCGTGGACGATAATTGCCAACTGCAGTGTACTTCTTGGGTAAGCGGATCTGGTATGGAGAAGGCGAGATTTGAGGTTTAGCGTTTTCTTCGGAATGCCCTTCCTGGTTGTCGAGCGCTGATATGGGAAACCTGACATTTCGTGCGTTCTCTGTCAACTTGTCATCGACTGGTGCATCGGACTTTGTCTGAGGCGGCTCAGAGTCATGAGATCCCTCATGGAAGCCATCAGACTTTTCGACAGCACCGTCGTGGTGTTGAGCCTCCATCGCTCCTCTTGATGCTACCATCATGCATGTTTTGGCGACTGGCCCCATGAACGTAATTGCAAAACTATAGTAGAGGTGAATGTTTTCAAAATCCCGGCCTCCAAGGTGTCCGAGGGCACAAGAAATTTGTTCCAGTGTCAGCTCTACATAATTCAAGGCGTCAACAATGGCTTCTGACTCGCTATTGCTCGGTTCCGTGTCTTGTAGCTGTTCCTGGTAATGCGTGCGGAGCATATCTTTCATCCCAAGAACTTGCTTATTCATGTCGTTAAGGACCTTCTTCATGCCAACCATGCTGGCAGGAGTGCCTGAGCTCTTAAGAAGACCGATTCGCTCTCTCTTTCCCAGGGCTTTGCGTCGATGAAACTCTGCCTCAAATCGGGCATGGATCTCAACTGGTGTCAGATCGGAAGCGGTCTCTTGGTCAGAAGTGACAGGGAGAGCTTGTGTATCCTTCTCACATTGGGTTTCAGCAAATTGAGGTGGCGATTGATCGACGTGGTCTGCCGTCAACTTTTGTTTCTTTCTTCGATTGTGGCTGTCGAGAATACTGTCGAGGGTAGGCAGTTCTTCGGCTGGCTTTTTTGCGACAGAGGCGGTCGCAGTACCAGGTTCGTGCAGAACATCGCTGAGCGCGTCCCAGTGGATCTCAAAAGCAATTTCTGGGTCATTTCCTGGCTCCAGACGAGGGACGAAGAAGCCTTTGTGAGGTCCATATGTATCATAGTCTTCTAAGAGCTGGACGAACTGAGTGTTGAAGATGTTGCGGCAGGCTAAACCAGACGATGTTCGTTGGCAAGGGGTTATGAGATTCTTGCGATCTCCTTCCAGCGTCAGGGAGACCCAGATAGACTTCTGCCAGACGAATCTTGTGTTATCCATGATGGTAATTTGATTTGAAAGGATTGAGAAGAGAGAAGTCTACTTCGACTGGATTTTTAAGTTGCGAAAAAGGCTCACAATCCTGCTGCCTACATGGTCTCTGAATACAGTCATAGAAAGGATAAAGGTGTTGAAATAGCACATGGCCATGACCGAAAAACTAACGCACGCTCACCAGCTAGATAGTGTATCTTCAAGGCACCTGAATATGATACGACATGTGTCATTTGTTCGCTTTGCGACATGAAGCGAAAGCCTTTGATATGCTCAGTACACATTCGAAAGGTGCTGACAGTAAGGATGTAACCTTGTGCTAAGGTCAATCGCAGCATTCGCTGTAGCGCTGCCACCTATCGCAATGCACAATGCTTTTGTGACAGAACACATCGTCCAGAGAGAGCCACCAAGTGGTTATTTCTTCTTGGGCAGATCCTGCCTCCGAAAACATCGTGTTGACAGCTGTAAAAGTGACAAACTTCAGCACATGAGGAAGGAGTCAGAGCTCAAGGTGAGTTGGCATGTTGCCTGAGGAAGGGACGGGATTTGCCGCAATGTCGCCGACGAACCGTGCGTACATCCAGCAACAACGTCAGAAGGTCGAGGGCGAACGCGACAAGGAGCTGGAATAGACTCTAAACACACATAGCGCCATGTTGTTGAGGTACCTCAGTGCGGCCGCTCTGGCCCTGCAATCCGCAAACGCCTTCAAGGACGCTTCGCCTTTTGTCCTCTACTCGACCAGCCAGTAAGATTGACCGGCAGCCAACAAGTTCCGACGAACGCATGCTGATGAAAGTAGACTGGAAGGAAAGAGCCTCGACGCGAACATCATCAGTGCCCAGAGCCTGGAAAAGGGTATTGAACACCTTGTCAAGGACTGCCCATCAGACACATATGTCTTCGTATCGCAGCCTGGCGTTTCGACCAACGACCTCACCGTCTCCAAATCCACTCCCCACCTCCGTCGCCGCCTCTCTGGCAAGGATGAGAATGTCAAGTCTGTCTTGGCCGTGAAGGATGTTGTTGGAGAGGTTGATGCCATGAAGTTGGTGTCAAAGGTCCACCTTGGTTGCGACGAAATTAAAAACGGATTCAACACTTTGCTCTTGGACGGCGAAAGTATGTGCTTCTTGAACTCCACGGCGCATGCACAAAGATGCTGACAACGAGACAGAGGGAGAGATTCCCACAAAGCCCTACGACGCAATCCACATCCAATTCCCTAGTCTGCCTGCCAACCACGACGACCGCGAATCCGCCCTCCTCCAAGCCGACTCGTACCTGAACTCGCTGCTCGTAACCCTCGAATCCTACACCGTTCTCTACGCTCCTCTCTCCAACCTCTCTCCTCCCCAATCTCAGCATCCCGAACAGTACGAGATGGACGAGCCTTACCCTTCAAACATGCACACCGACCTGAAGCGTGACCTCAACTCTCACGTGTCCCGCGCCAGCAACGCCTCAAACCCTCAGGACGGTCTGCCTCTGTTTGAGAAGTACCAGTTCCTCTCACCTGGTATATCTTGTCCCATGCGCTTTTTGTTTCGGATCACTTTGAGCTAACATGATTCTCTAGGCATCTTCATGGGTGGTGTTGTCAGCATCCTCCTCTTCTCTATTCTCTACGTCGGAGTCAGCGCCATCGCTAACCTCGAGGTCTCATACATGGCCTTCAGTAAGGAGATGGGTCCTGCTGCTCAGAAGAAGCAGCAACAGCAGTAAGAGTGTCGTCGCCCAAAGTAAAGAGATACCACCATTGTACTTTTCCTGCCCTTTCATACATTTCATGTAGATGCGAAACTTTTGATTTAACGTTACAAGGACAACTGTCACCTAGCTTTCTGTCTCTACTGATCGAGTTTTGCGATCTCCATTATACATTAGCCACTGTTCGCTTTGTCTATCTACACGCATCGTGTCTCACCCAATCGCCATTCGCTTATTTGATTTAGCCTCTTCTTGCCCAATCATAGCATCTCAGTCAATACTTTCCTGATCATCAACTCTGGGTCCCACGGTAAGATACGCATATGAGCTTCTCAAGGTAATGATTCAAGACGTCGTACTCAATGCTAGGCCGCCTGATGGTAGTTCAAGCCACATTCAGGACGAACATTACGATTCAGCTGCTCAAGTGAGTACGAGGAAGTTACATCTTGAGACAGGGTTTTACCATCGACAAAAATATTGAAGTCACAAAGGCGGTTTGTACAGACGTTGTGGCAGGCCGGTCCTTCAGAAAGAGTCTGAAAGGTCTCACGTTACCTTCTTTTCGAACCCATTGTACTGTTGTCTTGCTACTCTTTGTTGTGTGAGTGTCATATCTTGCATCGAGTCACACCTCAAGCACTCCTTCTGTGGCATCGAACACAGAAAGTCTATCTATGTAAGAAGTGCCTTCCCAACAACTACTAAGCAACCAGACCCACCTTTCGCACCTACTTACCACCACAACTTCAAATGTCACCTCCCTCCAATTCAGCATACTCATTAGATCGGCTAAAGTCATATTACAATGCCATCCATCCCGCTCTTATGATGATCGTCAGGATCTACAGAGCTTGTCAAGATGCCAAAAGACTTGCTAAAGAAGTGAAGAAGGTTGTGAAATATTACTTTGCTTGAATCGAGGTTGAGCGGTTGCCTGTACCGGATATGTGTGGGCGCTCAATCGACTCCCTACCTTGAGAGCAGACTTGGAGGGAAGGGGGCCATGGACACAAGCCGTCAAAAGGCGAACAAGACATGGAAAAGAGATGAACAGGGAGTGACTGGGCTGTACATTAAAAGGAAGGTGCGGAAGTTGAAGAGGAAGGAACAACGAAAATCGAAGAAGGGAAGGAGCTGCAGCAAGAAAGGAAGGCACGATCAAGGAGAGCTCTTTCCTCGACTCGGGACTGATTGAGTAACGCCGCAAACATCTATGATCCAACTCGAGTGTAGACGTTTGGATTCAAGGTAATCACAAAAAACATGAACGTAGTGGAAGCAGCATAGAAGTAAAGAGGAATTCATTGTTCGGAGTTATCATTGGAGTAATAAGGGCATAGTTTGACCAGCGTTTGAGTTTAAACCCAGCATCGTTTTCTGTATGCCAAACTTGGTCAGCAACTTGTAGCATATAATTTATGGCAAGCTTTTGTGAAAAGAGGAATAGAGTGCAGTTTCAGATCAAAAATAATTCTCAACAATAGTCTTCAGACAGGGATAACTGTTTGATAATATGTCTCATCATTGCAAGGGAAGGGGGTGGTGTTGGTGAAAGAGGGTTGAGGGAAAGAGAGAAACGTACGGTGATTGGCAGGGAAGAGCGCAGTGTACACGAGACACAAGACACACATTCACAAGTCGAGCAATCAAGCAAGGAGTTTTGACGAAAGAAGCCGGTGGATTTGCTTTTGCGGCCTATGGAAGAAAGCGCCCTTTGTGAGAAAATGGAGCAAATCCGTCCCCGAGGAGGGTCCTTGACCCTCAACCGAAGTTCGACACCTGAAAAACTCCCATAGAAAAGCAGAACCAGCGTTAAAACCGACGGGATATCTTTTCTTTTTTCTTGTAGTCGTCGTCAAAAAATGACCTCAATCCATCCGGACAAATGCGTGAGTCATCATGATCGAATTTAGTCGGTGCCACCAACAGCGCGGGCTGGTACAAGTTAGTAAGGTCCGGAGTAAATGTGTAGAAGTGATCAAAACGCACTGTAGACGAGGCACTTGGAGTGGCTGATGACCTTCTTGATCTGGCCCTGCTCCTCAAGCTCGGCGAGCGAACGGCGGGCGAGGGAACCGTTGATCTTCAGTCTGTCGACAAGGGTGGCGACGGTGACGAGGCGGTAGGACTGAACCTCCTTCTGGAGACGGTCCGAAGTGGCCTTGTCGAGGATGACGGCGTGCTGGGCCTTGTCCTTGACTGTGTGCGCATCATGTCAGCTGAACTGTTCTCTTTCTTCGGAGTTGGAAGCGCGGTGTCCGGGGTGTGCGCGGATTCGTGGATTCGAGGTGTAGGAGTATGTCGCTTCGAGATGCGACGGATTATGGAGACGGTTGATGTGTAGTTTTGATGTTGTTTTTGGAATTGTGTGTTCTGCGCGTGAATGGAATAGAGGAGGCGTGCGTACCCTTGCCCTTGGACCACTTCTTCTTTTGCTTCTTGGCTCCGGTTGCTGCGGGTGCCTGAAGAGATGGTGTCAGTGTCTGTCGTCGTCAAACATGTCGTCTACGGGGGCCGTACCATTTTGTCGGATGTGGGTGGTAAGAGGGTTGGAAGGCTTGAAGTCGCTTCTGAATATCAATCCTTGTGCGCGCAGCTTTTCGAATGTGGGCCGTCACGTGTGTGCGCATGGTCCGTGCTTTCCGTCAAACAGTCGTTTAGCCCTCGACTCCAACTCATCTCCTCCCGAGGCAGGAGCAACTCACTTTCGATTTTGGTGATCTTCACTGTAGCACCTTCTTGAGCATTCTTCTCGAAGTTCTTGCCGAAAGTCTGTAGTTCAGCGGTAAGACCAGCAAGTAAGCACTCAGTCAATCTTTCATCGATCTGCCAATCAATCAATACCTATGGCTTGGCATTCTAGCTCCCCTCTCTTCGGCCGTCCTCCAAAACAACCACCTTTATCAGGTCTGGGAATGTCTTGTGCTCTATTCGGAGCATTTCTGTGAGACTCTGCTTCGCCGCATGCACACACGATCTCACCTGCAACTCTGCATCGTTTCTCACCATTGTGGCTGGTGCTCGTCGCTTTGCGCAGTTAACCGCTGGATCAGCCTTAGCACTGCCATAACCTGCCTCTCTGCCTCTGCCTGCCTCTCACAAACGTCAACACCAGAATCTTCCATGCTTCCATCTGCATTTCGGACACACTCGTTTGACCCAACATCTACGCATTTGCTGCTTTGCCTTTCTAATTGTTCTTCCCAATATATCTTTCACGAAACATAAACACTTGCCGCCCTACCCTCACGTCCTTCTCCGTGCCGCAACACTGTACATGATCCTGCCTTCGACAACCAAGTCAACGTCCTGATTGCCCGTCGCATTGGTCCGAGTCTCAAAATTCGGCTGAGATTCTGCAAATTTATTACGACCCTTGAATGGTGCGCAGCCGCGCTCTACGAACATGCGCTACACAACCTTGAACTCAAACGGCACCAAGGGCGTCCGAGTAGGTCAAAGAGATGGATACACAAGAGTAGTCAAGGACTGACTCTGTTTAGTGGTACTGGCGGATGATAGCCATTTGTGCTTCGTGCTTGATACTAGGAGGGTGAGTTGTATCGTCTTGTTGTGCGAACCTGTTCTGATCCGACCAGTTTCCTAGTTGTACCCTCCACATTCGACACGCAGGCACAACTTAGAGTATCTACAACCATTCTGGGCGGCTTTGGCGTAGGCCTTTTGACGCTTGGCTTTTCTCTTGCAGCACTCGCATGCTTCTGCAGTCGTAGTTGGGCTTTCAGTGCGGAGCATGTCTTTGTACCGTGCATTTTTGTTTGCCTGGTTGGCTTCCTGAATGTGCCTTACTGTTTTATCGTCAGTACGCGCTTTAGATGGAATGCTCTAGCGATGAGTACCACTATCGGAGCAGCTGTCACAGCATTCCTGTTCACTGCACTCTACTTCCTCGCTCGTCGCAGACTCGCACCATCAAGAATTGACCAGGTCGGACACTCAGACAACATCGATCTTCTACGACGACACAGCAACGCGAGTGCAACAGGGTCTTATCACACGCAAGGCTATTTTGCCAATCACTTTGCAAACATGTACCCAGCCGCTCGTACAGCTCCATCAACAACGGCTATTACTCCTCCAGATGAACGACCCAACGATAACGAATTACAACGACGACACATGTCAGACCTTCTGCATAAGCCTGAGCCTCACATATCTCCAGCGACGAGCCCATTCAATCGTATCGAGTTCAACGTGGACGAGACCGAATCGCCAATCAACGGCTACTACGCTCCTGGCGCGAACAACCTAGCGACGCGCTCGCTTGACGACCCGTCATGGCGTGCACGCAATGGCAGTTGGGTTACCAACGACTCGCGACGTAATTCTTCTCGGGATGATCGCCGTCGTGAAATCGAGATGGGCAGGTGAGGACATATACCCTCGCCGACGTCTCACACACTCCTTACGATACTGCTTCCTTAGCGTCCCTGCAGGCCAGGCGCTGGGCCAGCCGAACAACTGTCCCCTTGAACCGACACTCATAGTTCAGATATGCATTGATACGAGAGCATGGTCTGGTGTAAGGTGTCTGTTTCTATCTAATTATCAGAGTGCAATGTACACTATATCTGCCTTGCTCATTGGGATAGAACATATGCAACAATTATAATGGAGAAACAATGTTACATTCGTTCACGATCCAACTTAAACTTGCAACATAATCATATGGGCACCCGGCATACAACTGTCAGCCGGCTGACATGTCCCTCTCATACTTGCCAAAGACCTTCGATCCTTTCAGGCATTGTGGTGAACATGCGAAGCTTTCTTCTATTGCTTTGATCGTTGTGGGACATACAAAGGCTTCTTTCATCCCTTTTAGCACTGTTTCTGGAAACAAAGAGGCCGAATGCACAGTCGCAAGCATATATAGACAGCCACAACTTCCTCCCAAGTTTACTTTCGCCAGAACCACGAAAAGGCTCCAATAACAATTGTAGAGACATGTCTCACATTCCGCTAACAAACCCGACTAGGCTCCAAGAACTGCATCATACATCATCAACATGTGTTTCGGCGAACAAACCGAGATTGAGTGCGACATCTGTGATAGCATTACCGTTCAAGAGATAGTTTGGCTTGGTTGCCATGCTCAGGACTTGGACGACGAGTCATATACATGCTGCCCGAAGCCTCTGATATGCACGAAATACCTCACCAAACCCTGTCTGACATGCGTTTTCGAAACAGTTGAAGACATCGATACCGACGATGAACACGCCGACTATCCTGATCATCCTGGCTTTCCCACCGAGGGCCTCAAGCATGTGATGATTCAAGTACCGGTAGGCCCAGTTGATTTGCCAGCACCCACTGACTTTAAGACTATAGAAGCTCTGGAAAACCTCGCAGGTCCCACCGATGAATTACCTCGTTACGAGGATATGCCACACGATGCCCCTCCTCCTTCCTGGGAATTGAGTCAGATTCGGGAGGACGGTCGTTATTCTGAAGTCATCAACAAGGCAATTGAGCTCTGGCTAAGTTACATCACAACCGTGTCCACCCACAGAGGGCGACTTGCGAAACTCTACTGGCGTATCACTGTTGCAGGATCTCTTGCATACATCAAATTGGACTTTGCTGGGGAATTGATCAAATCGTGCTTACTAGACGCCGAGGACTCCATCACTCGTATCAAGTTCCTCGACGAGACCCTTTCTGATCTCAAGAGACAATCCGAAGAAGAATGGTTCATGCAAAGTCCTACGGAGAGAAATTTCTTACAGCAAAAGATTGATGCAATCGTCAGGGAATTGCAGGATTATCTGGAGCAGTTTGACCTGTTCTTCTTCGTGGATTATGATTTAGATTGGGATAGAAGGCTTGAATGTCTGGAGCAAGATATCGCTGATCATATCGATGTTGAAAACTCCGAGAAGTTTCTGAACGAATCGAGGAACTGGAGATCTTGCAGTCCGCTGGACACTGATACCGAGATCGTTGAGAGATTCTTGAACGAATCGAGAAGTTTGAGATCTTGTATTCTACCGAACGCTGATGTCGAGATCTCTGAGAGATTCTTGGATCAGTCGAGAGATCTGAGATCTTGTTGGTGTACGTAAACACTCGCGAAAGATTGTGTAAATTTCTATACTTCGCCGCTGGTAGGCAAAGACAATACGAATGGTTTTGCTAATCCGTCTCTGTATCTGACTTCACGACTGCTGCCTTCTAATGGGATCTCAAATTCAATGTTCGTGCCTTCCACATAAATGTTACTTCAATATCTTCATGTTTTCCACTACTGTATTTCAACTTTCTTATCTCTGCCCCATCTGATGTCCATCTGATGCCATTGTGAAAGGCTTGATCTATATTTACAAGTAAGAATGAAACACCGGACACATCCATGAGCGCCAAATGTAATGGATGCTAATGCTTGCTGTCACACCGTAGTAGCCCGAGCTGTTAGCTGTGATAGACGCAGCTTCTGTTCAGTCTGATCACAATGTGTGTGAAATTATATCGAATCCGTATCTAGCTGTAAAGATGCACAAATGTGGTTACGATAGAGGTAGCGTCCACCGAAAGGACTACAGTCAATGCCTTTCTAGGGATGTTTTACTAAGAGCAAGAAAGTTGTGCATTTATGCAGCCTTGCTAATTGAAAAGTGCTCGCAGGAGATGATCAAAAGCGACAGATCTTAGCACACCAGGAGGGAGTCACATAGTGTTGTTGAGATGATTTTAGATTCTGTGTTAGACCATGCTCGTGTTACTTCTTTCACCCCTGACCGGTCTTCATTGTTTTCATGACTCTCGTTCTTTCATGACAAACAACAGCTTTGTTCATTACCATCAACTCAAGTGGTATTCCATGCCCTGCAGATTATTGTTCTTTCACAATCGACCATGCCTTTGTTGCAACACAGAAATCCAACAAAGGCGACCAAGGTCTACATTGACAGCACAGAATCTATATAACAAGCATCCTCAACTTCTTATTTCCAACTCTCACCAAGCAACTCAGAACACACTCACACACACAACAACCAACAGACAAACCAAAACACCTAACAACCCCCCTACAAAAAAAACCAAAAATGGGTAATCGCGGTTATCCCAAGCCTCCTCCCCCTAGATGCCCTCAATGCCGCCGCTCCTGCACTTGGAGTGGTTTGATGCAAGCCTGGATGTGCTTCAACTGCCCTTAAAGCCCTTGAACCATGTGGTAAGCTCTCTCTACCCGCCTTGCTCAAAACGTATACAAGCTATTGGTGAAACTCTCAACGGTAAGTGGTTATTGGAGATTGCTATTGCATCTCTGCGGTTGGTATGTCTGCTTTTTTGGTTCAATATCTTTGCTATTATTGGTAAGTGCTCCTTTTTCCGGATATAGTGTTGTTGCTTCAAGTCATTATCGAATATCAATTTTTTTTGCTCTACAATTTCTCTCTGCCTAACCATGTCTTTTGATCAATGTGGGATTCTTCTGGTTAAGAAGTCGCGTGTCTGTGATGACATACTTTGCTGTCCATGCGGTTGGTGTTGTGTTTGGGCGTTGATTAGAGAAGAGACATTCTGATGACAGCTTTGGTTCCACGGCTGGACCAAGCAGAAGGAGCGCTCGAGCGAGAACGTATGGACTCAACAAGCAGTAAGATCGATGGAGCAAGCACGACCTATCTCGCGGGGAAAGACCCACCATGGTCAGCCCGGCGTGAGTGCCCCGTAGCTGAAGACAGTCGCGATGCAGCAGACCATCCAGAAGCTCCAGATCCGTGAACCAGAACATGATGTTTCGGCTTCGAGTAATAGTCAGAGATGTCCAGATGCAAGATCCATTTCTGACTTCCAAGTACTGTAATATTGTTCGACTAGACCATAGTACTGCCGAACCACGATCTGCCACAGTCGTCTTGCATCTTCACCTTACACATCCAGCCCATAAACAGATCATCCGAAATCGAAACAGCCACATCTAGAACACCATCAAGAAGCCATCCCCTCTTCCGAAAGCACACAGATCTCAATCCATCCAGTCGCATCTGCCAACCCGCCGCAATCAGGATTTGCACCCAAAGCCCAGGCCTTTCTTCCAGTCGTACAAACAACGGGAATACTCGGGTGAGAGATGAGAACCCCGTCAGAGGCGCCAGCCATCAAGGCATCCGTAAAGATCCAGGCCGCCTCATCTGACATGAAACGTACGCACGTAGATAATAAAACTGCCGGAGCCGGTCTCAAGAAACTCATGGCGACGGGGATGCATCCGATAAAGATGCAGTGCAGTGTAAGAAAAAGGACCGTTCCAGACTCCATGTTTGGTCTGGACCCTGGAAAAAAGAGAAGAGGTGGAAGGTACATTGGTACCATGTACGCGTAGTCAGAGAACCGGTCAAAAATCTAAGTGGTGAACATGTTCATTGCGCCCTGCAAAGCGTGACTAAACACGCATGTAAGCACATGTGGCACGTTCGTAGAAGAAGAAAACAAAAAAGGCCAGATGCGTATGAGAAAGAAAAAGCGTTGGTTCAAGAAGGTCGTGTGAAGTTCGAGGCCTTTGGAGACACGTCAAGGCACGTCATTGGTTTCGGCTTCTCAACCAGTCGGAGGATTGCCTGGATGACTACCAACCATAACGTCTTTGTGCCTGGTTTATCGTGAACAATGCTCTCACAAAGAGATGCATGCGCAAATAGCAGAGACATCTCGGTAAAACATACTGATGACAAGTGAGAAATTGCGACTTGATCGAACATGGTTATTTGTTTGAAGATTGGATTAAAATATTTGTACTCTAGCCGGAAAGAAGATGTGTTGACATCCATACAGTGCAGAAGGAAAAGAGACAAAGCCAAGAGTCATAGGTATCTAATGTTAGTTCATGATTGCCAGAACAACTCCAAAAAAAAAAGATATTGTGAACCAAAGACGCCATGGTATTCCAGTTGGTGTTTCCCGATCTGTCATAGTTCATATTGGAACTCCAAACACCTCGCTACTTCAACAAGTAACCCAATGAAATATTGATGAGATAGAAGAGAAATGAAAAGAGACAAAGTAGTGAAAGGCGTGTCTGGTAAAGGAGACTTACTCTCCGCCGTCGACTTCACTGCCGCTGCGAGCGCAGTATTCCAGAATCAGACGTTGAAGGTCCATGAGCTTGAAAGGCTTGGTCATGAACCCCTTCATGCCGACTTTGGCAGCCCGCTCAAGCGCGCCGTCGGTCACATCCGCCGTCACGGCCAGAACAGTCGGTGTACCGCCACAAACGCCATTCTTGCCGTGTGTCATGGCGAGAATCTTCTCGGTGGCTTCGTAGCCATCCATGAAAGGCATCCAGAGATCCATCAGCACAACGTCGACTGTGGGATTCTTTGACATTTGTCTGACTGCCTCGGCGCCGTCATATGCTTCGATGACTGTTTTGTAGCCGAACTTGTTGAGCATGCTTACGAGGAGCTTGCGGTTGATTTTGTTGTCCTCTGCAACCAGGAAGTTAAGAGGGTACTTGGTAGCCAGATTGCGATCAATGCCAGTAATTGATGCCGATGACTTGCGGCCGCTGATGCTTGGCTGTCTGGGCGGGAATGATGGCATGGGGAAAGAGTGAGTATGCGTGAGTGCCGGAGGACTTCTAACAGCGGGTGCTGCAAGGGGGTCGCTTGTAGCAGGCTTTTCCGTTGGAGAAGCAAGGTCCCGGGTTGAGGTGTCGCTTCTGGTGCGGGCGTGCGAGCCGCTGAAGTTGGGCATCGGCGAGGGTCGGCCATCTGAGTCTATTGAGTTGGATTGGCGTACCCTGTTGTGAGAAGGTGTTCCGAAGGGGGAAGGGGGACGTGTAGTAGTATCGCCAGCCCTCAGTGGGATTCTCATTTCGAACTCTGAGCCACGCTTAGGCCCAGTAGTGTCTGCTCTGATACAGAACAAATCTCCTCCAAGCTTGCGTGCCAAACCTTTTGCCACCAGGAGACCTAGACCAAGACCCTCACTTTGACGAGTAAGCGAAGGGTCCTCCTGTGAAAAGGGTTGGAAAAGACGTGGAAGGAAGGCGGCTGGGATACCAGGGCCAGTGTCGGTACACTTGATGACAATATAGCGTGCTTTGGGGCTTAGCTTTGCTGTCACAGTGATGTTGCCCTGTTCGGTAAACTTGGTAGCATTCAAGAAGACGCAGGAAATCAGCTTGGCGAGATCCTTCTCGTCGGCGAGGATGGTTTCAGGAACAGTGCCATCTACGGACCATTCGATGAGCTTCGCCCTCGGCTCTCCCTTGGCCGATCGTGTGCAAACCTCGATGATTTCGCCAAGATGAGTCTCCTGCGCAATGGCCGATTCCGGTCTGCCTCCAACCTTTAAACCTTCGTTTACAACGTACTGCAGAACCCGACGAAGGTTGGTGTGTCTGACACCGGGCGCGATTGCGCGGTCACCTTGCAGAGGAGCGATCGAAGGTCGAGGACTCCTGGGGAAATGCGAACGACCTTCGGGAATCGTCTCGGCTTCGTGGACACCTTGCTTCATGCCTTCGGTGGGGGAAGCCTTGGATGCACGAGCAGCAAGAGTGGCCTGGATCTTCGTCGGGCTTCCTTCCAAGTCGTGTTTGGGTTCCTCCCTGCGACGCTTGTTAGGTCTAGAGATGGGTAGATCGCTTCCGGCAACAAGGATCTCTGGATGAGAAGCGTGAGTCATTTCTGGGAAGCCATCCATGGAGTCTTCGTCTAGTAGCGGTCCAGTAGGAATGCCCAGGTTCATGTCGTAAGCGTGTACAACATTGTCAGCAGCTTCGACGGCACGACGCGAGCTGTCTGTATAGGAGTGAGTATTGGACTAGTGGGATGACATGAATGGCAAACTTACCTTGGACAGTTTCGATGTTCTCCTTCAGAGTCTCGAAGACTCTGCGCACATCCGCATTTGTTTGGCCTTCTGCTGCTTCTTGAACAGTGGCATACATGACATCGAGCATACCGACAACGCCTTGCATAGGGGTCCTGAGCTCATGTGACAAACTCTTCGCATATGGCTGGAGGGATTGTGCGGCGGTGATGACCTCGTGTGGGATGATCCTCGGTGGGTCCCTAGTCGACGATTCCTCCTTGTCTTTGAACTCGGAGCCTTCAAGCAGTCGCTCTGTAATGAGATCCTCGAGGGCGTGCATGAACATTTCAATGAAAGCCCAAGAGACGGTTCTTTTGGTGGCGCCTTCGAGTGACCAGATGATACCGAAATGAGCAAAGCATTTGCCATCTGCAAAGAGAGGGATACCAATGTACGACTCCGCGGCGATGGGCAGCTTGTTAGGGTTGTTGGCGAAGATCTCGCTGACTTTTTCTGGAACGACAAAGACCTTGTCGTGTCGCATGTATCCACAAGGGCATCCGTATGCGTGATATTTCATGCCCTTTTCAAGACCTTGTATACCGTTTCCATCATTGTAATACCAAGCACTTGCCATCAAACAGGACCCCGGCTCTCCGATAGGTGGCATCTCGACGGCCGTGTCTTGTTCGTCGACTAGAATGCGTTTGGCGATAAAACAGAATTGAGCACCAAGGATTTCGGCCATGCGCTCAGAAACGAGCGACCAGAAGTCGTCGTTGTTGCATAGTCGCAGCTTGGACTTCAAGATGACCAGTTCTTCCAGGATGTTGCTCTCGATGCTCGACGGGTATAGGCGTCCCATTCCTTCGCCGAAGTCGGGGTCGCTGTCGTGGATGACAACTTTCGGAGGCAATGGCTGTCCCAGGCAGATCGACTTTCGAGTGATGAAGTCGGGCTCCATGGCGGCGAGTCCGCGTGGCGGTCCAGTTCGAGGGGTGTACTACGTGGTTCGTGTCAAGACGGGTGTAGCGGTATGCGTGGTGCTGTGCAGAGAAGCTATCGCGATGGTCGGTGGTGACGGACGGAATGAGCGGGTTGGGTTGGAAAGGAAGGACAGTCAGGTGTGTCAGGTTGAAGGCGTCAGACTCGGAGTCAAAGTCAGATTCAGCTCGGCGGCAGTGGTTTGGTAAGCATGATAGGCCTAGCAGAGACTTGGACAACGGACAGACTGAAGCCCGAGAGTTCTCAGGGAACGGCCGCCTACGCAAACCGTCGCGAGGGTGTGCGATGCCCTTCTCCACTCTCGACATTCTAGACCGAAGACGACCGTCTAGCGCTCTTTGGCACTCTTGGCTACAAATCCCGACGTCACCGAGCCTCTGGCTACATTATCGCCCTCGATTCTGTTTTAAAGGTCCACAGACATCTGTAGTCCACAGGGATCCAGACACTGTCTCTTTGAATCGCTCGCAAGAGACGTCCGTCAATACCTACATCGACCTTCTCCAGCTCTCCCCACTATCCTTGGCCCCCTTTGCGCATCAAAGCTTAAGAACAAACACCATTGGCTAGCCGTTTTGCGCGACAAAAGAGAAAGAGCTACCCAAGATCCGCCGTGCCGGGTACCCGACGTCATGTCTTCATTGGTTCTTTGTCTTGCATCTTTGGCAAAGACCGTTGAGCCCGCGCGCACGTTCTGCTCTTGGGAAGAACTCCTTTAACGTCGTCTCTACGTGCCATTCTTTCAACAGTGGAAGCCTCAAATCCGCCGTCCATCTTTTCTTCAAAAGGGGTGGTAGATCTTGCTTTCATGTCGATCATGGTAGATCTTTTGCTTCAACCTCTTTCTTGCGCGCAGTTCCACGCGACCGACTTTTCTGGCCATCATTAACTTTGTGCGCTACGCCGGCCGTCGTTGACATGTTTCTATTGGATCACCCGTACACAAACTTTGAGTACGAGTGTGGTCTATGATATGCTCATCTTCTCTCTCGTCGGCCTCTTGCTCCCTTGTGTAGAAGTCATGCAACAACATACGACCCTGGCGTTCGCGACAGGTCCAACCGAGCTAGTGCTGATCCCAATTCGGATCGGAGCTGCCTCTCCTTGCAGACCACTTCTGAAACGTGCTTCCCAAACTCTGCCAACACAGCATCAATTCTTCCTCACGTCGGTTTTCTCTTGTGCGTTTGTTTACTGCATTCACCACATGGTACCTTCGTACAACCGTTTGACTGGCTGTCATATTCTCTACAAAGCCTCTAGGGATCGTCGATCTGTCCGCGGCCAAGCCGAATCGTTGTTAGTAAGTGGATAGGTTTGTAAGCGCCGCCCTTGCTCTTACACCAAGCTTTCTTAGGAGAGCAGTCCGATAGTCATGCCATCTAGTAGCAGTATATCCCCACAATTAGCGCTACGGAGACTGCTTGACCACAAGTCTCGTCGGGCAATGTTGACAGTCTTGTATGAAAGTATGAGATGAGGAAGTGAATTATTGGCATACTGACAATACTCACCGTTGTTGGCTTGATCCGGTTCAGCTCGGATTTCACAGGGTCTGTCCGACGGAGTTCTGTTCCGTGTACTGCGGCCGTTGCATGCCAAGTCACGATCTCAGTTACCAAAGGTATTGAAACTCATCTGCGAATGGCAGTATAAGAAAGTGGTATCACCAGACACCTCTTATATCTCTCGAGGCTTGGTTTTAATGCAAGTGAGCTCTTGAGACAATTACATCTCTGCCTTGCATCAACAAACGCCCTGCCGCGTCGCATTCGAATTGACTGGGCTGTGCAAAAGATGGACAATACTGCCAAACTCTATGTTAGGTGACGAGTCACCTAACAGTCTCGTTTATGCCTGTCAATTACTCGAAATCCTTCGCGCGTAATCAACCACGTTGCATCGCACATGAACCTCTACGACGCAGACCGGTTGCTTGTCTGTGCTCCTTCGTGCCTTATATCAGGGGCTCTGGGGCGCCAATTATCCTCTCTCAGGGCACAAACTCTCAGGGACCTTTACGGATATCACATTGGCAGCCATGCTGAGCATGACCATCTGGTGCTGTGGTACTAGACAGCCTTCTCGGAGGGTGCTCATATATGATTGGGTGTGCTTCGACAAGGCCTCTTGCTATGAGCATACAATATGCTGTAGGAAAACACATTCGATGACACTCGGTAATATTGATGTGGGTGTGGATTGTGGACAACAATCCCAGGTAGCCACATGCGCTCAGCAACGCCACACCCTTAAAGCTTCCAATGGCGCGAAACATGGAAGCCAACGATTTTCTTCCACAATCAAAGACATCCACCGGGCCAAGTCAAGTCAACCCTACCGACCCTGGTGACTTCCATTCAAAATTTGACAACGACGTCCTCAGTCTTCTGAAATTCGTAGCAATAAGATATACTGACATCTCAGGTTATCGAGAACAACGGAGATGTATTCTGAGATATGCAGTAACACCCACAGCATCCAATCGACCGGCATACTTTAATACTCTGTCCAATACAATAATCCCGAGACACAACAGTCCCCGACGCCATGGAAACCGACCAAACAAAGCCACAAGAGAGAACCACTTGACAGCTAAACCCTCTGGCCATTCTGACTTCGATAACGCCAATCGAAGGATAGAAGAAACCCGATATTCCAGAAAACTCACAATGTCATTTGAACCAAAAACAGTTTTCAATCTTTGCAACAACACGCTGCATACGCATTTAACCACATTTAACCATGATTGCTGTTCTATTGAGCCTCAAAATTCGAAAACGGTTTCACCTGTAAAAATGAAGAAACCATTGACTGGCAACGGTGGAAGCTTGAGGTTCTATGTCATTGTGTAGAGATAACAACATATCTTTGTTATAGCTTTCACTCCTCGGAGTATTGACAATGTAGGTTTTGAGTTGGGAGATTAGGCAGAAAGTTGTTGCTTGTTTGTCCTCATCCCGCGGCTGTTAACCTTGACTTCATCCTAGCTTCGACACCACTGCCGCCAACATCAACATCTCCCTCGACAGCAAGATACCTGACCTTTTTTTTTCCTCTCGAAGCAAGACCTTCGGCAAGCACATACATGTTCCATCCCGTTCAGAACGACTAACCTCTGCACCAATACGCTCTCTGCTGTTCAGCAGCTGTTATGGTCTGCTCTGTTCCTCATGCCTTGTAGACGCCCTCGCCTAGGCGAACCATGGCTTGATCACGATCGGAGCAGGTGACCATATAGTGTACTTCTTGCAAGACACGATCAATGTACGAAGATACGTTTAACTCGGCAGCCCACGGGCATGGCACAGGTGGTGCTTGTTGCAACATCCCCAAGGTCAAGTATGTTCAGATGCGCCTCAACCAATCAACTCTTTCGCATCCAATGATCTGACTACACTGTTGTATGCATGTAATAAAGTATTGCGATCTGGGGCTTGCGAGTAAAGAGCAATACATCACAATAACGAGTGCTCTACTTTCGTCTACAGCATTACCTCAGAAGAAACAGAAGGATTGTTCAGAAAGTGGCTCAAGAATTCAGTCTCCATCTGGATAACGTATACAACCTGAATATCAATTCATGCAGTGATTGTGACAAGTGGAGATAATCACGAGAGTGATTTGAGCAGAGAGGAAAGAGCGATTCGCCTGGATCTCCATCGTAGCTCCTTTCCCCCCAACGTACGTCTTTGTCTGGTGCGAAATCATCCTTTGTTTTGCAGGTACTCCTATGACACCTATTGGTCTTTCGCCGAACACTTCTCTACTCTCAACATGCCTTGTTTGTGAAGCGGAGGGAATCTAGCAATTTTTCCTGCTTCTGGGCACCACAAATTGCTCGTGTTCTGTCCGTTGTGCATCCATGATGTGGCTTGTCTTGCAGGATCATTACCGTCGTTGCGAGAGGCTGCCCTCGATATGCCCAGTTGAAGTTCCCAATGCTCTCTCTATTGAGTTCGTTCAAGCGCTTTGTCATTGTGCTCTAGCAAGACTTCTGCTCTCATCGGTGTTGCCAGGTCGAGCACAGTGTAATCGCGGCCTGGAGCAGTGTCGACAGGAGCAACAGTGTCAGAACCTAGCCCTCAGCTCGTCGTAATCGAAACGAATCACGCAACGATCAACCTCCCATAACCATTGCAATTATATGCGTAAAGCAACACCACCATCATCATCAAAAACTTCCATCACAAGCAATTGGCAAAACAAACGCCCCCTTTACGGAGGTGGAAAGAAACTAGCGTACCAGTTTCGTTTCTGAACTAAAGATGGAGTGTCAAGACTCTGGCATTGTCTTCGATGGCGAGGATCGAACCGATGACCTTCAGTGGAGAGAAGTTCCAAACACGAGTTGGCGCTTCGCTACCGCTGGGCCACCACCGCTTGTCGGTAAAGCGATGGCAATGTTGGAGGGGCTGCGGGGTGGTGGGTATATAAGGGTTGAAGTGACGGTTGGCTGGAATGGGATGGCTCCAGAAGTGAAGTGCTCCAGATGCGCAAACAAGCAATTCGAGCGATATCTTGCAGTTGGAATAGGCTTGCGCGCGCGTGAAGACATGGATATGGGGAGCATCCTGTGGCTGCGACATCTGTGATATACTGACCGTGTATGGCTGAGGTCAAGGTCTCTACCTCTTTCCTCCTCTTCCACCTCTACCGCCACCTCTACCACCACCTCGTCCGCCCTTACCGCCTCTTCCTCCTCGTCCCGAGCTCTTGGGTCCAGTGATGCCTTCCACATCCCTCTTACTCAGCTTCAGAGTACCACCGCTGAATCTTCCCACACTCGGATTGCCAATTCCCCGTTCTCTTTTGCTACCACCACCTCCAAAGCCACCTCCTCTTCCATCTGTTCCTTCCTTCCTAACCCTTTCAAGCACAATTCCATTTTCCTTGGCCTCCCTCCTCCTCTCTGCCTCTTTGTTCTCCTTTTTCTTTTGAATGCCCACTCGTTGGTGTTTAGGCATATTCTTTTGAGCGAAAATGGACGTCTTGGAGCCGAGTTCGAGGAGACGGAGATCGGTGGCTTTGTGGCGGTTCTTGCCAGAGGGGTCGGTAGAGGAGAATGAGGAGTCGAGGAGATGTGATTCTTTGAGCAAGCGTTGAAGAGCAAGATCGTTTTTGAGGTCGTCTTGTTCGGTGGGATTGTCGGCGTCGTCTTCTTTCTTTTTCGTCGGTTGTTTGGACGTGGTGGCAGGCGCGTCTGAGGATGTTGGTGGCTTCGAGGACTGTTGCCGCGCATGTTAGCTATGGGTTCCTGGAAGTGGAGACAAAGAGTGATGGTACCATAAAAGCTTTCAGCGCTGCCTTGTCTGCTCGGTCGCGCGAGAAATTTGACATGTTGTGTTCGACCACTTCGATCTCATCCTCATCGTCCTCTTCCTCTTCTGAAATGCCATCCCAGTCTCCATCTTCTTCCTCATCGTCCTCCTCTTCAACTTCTGCTTCCTTTGGCTTTTCCTCTTCTATCGCTTTGAATCTCTTCTCAAAAGCGCGGCGGAATGCCTCGTTCATGGCTTCTCTATCTTCCGCATCTGATTCTGGTTCTGGCGCCGGAGGTGGTGGTGCTGGTTTTGCAATTGTTGCTTTCTTCGAGGGAGCTGCTGATTTCGTTGTAACAGCGCGCTTGCGCTTTCCTAATGCGAGCGACATATCTACCGTGTATGATGCGATAGTCAAGTGTGGTTATAGAAGGTGCGAAGTACAAAACAAAAAGAATAAATTCATCTGCAAAGGGTCTCGGGGAAGCCAAGACTTCTCCGCTCCGCATCCATCACTCCACCACTTCTTATCATTCTAGACAGTTTCCTGCTGCAGTGACACACATGCACAATGATTCTCTGATTGAGTAGCGACAAACTTCGGCATATGGGAAAGACATTTTGCATTATCTCTTCGCCTGGTATTGATCTACCTGATTCCTTTCGCCATAACACAAAGCGATGGACTTTCCTACCGTGAGAGCGATCAGATAGCCCTCCCATGTCGTTTTCCAGCAGTATCATGGCGCTTCGCCGTCCTTGGTAGTGTATGCTTCTTCGCCGTCCTCGGTAGTGTATGGTTCTTCGTATTCTTTCTTTCTTCGAATTTGTCGTGAAAACGTGCAAGTCATGGCATGAGTACAGCTCGGGAGTAAGTGCTTCACTCAGCAGGAGGAGGAATTGGTGGGTTGGTGGGAACAATCACCAGTCCAGTAGTTCTGTAAAAGATGGTGTTGTCCACGCTTCACAATGTTAGTAAGATCTCTGAAACACTATCAACATTGTACTCACATTTGGTTTAGCTTGTAGCTGAAGCCGTCCAACATGGTCTTCTCCTTGAACCCCCAGGACTCGAGATATGGAGCTACCCACTTCTTGTTGCCTTCGAGTTCCGAGTGCATCAAGTTGATCATGATGCGCGACACAAGACGTTGAGTACCGAGTCCAATCTTGTCATCGATTTCGTAGCCACCGCGCTCGATGTAGAACTGATCCAACAGCCCGAGGAGCTTGTCCATGAGGCATTTGCTGACACCTGAGCGTGTAGACTTGCGAGCCGCGCTGACGAACATGCCGACTTCAACAGTAAAGCGCATTGCCGTTCTCGAGCCGCATACATCGTCTGCGGAAGCGAAGCCCAGAACCGTGTCGATACAAGCTCGATCCTTGTAACGATTCCTGCCACCATATCCGATAGGCGAGCAGGCGACCAGGAATGGCAGGTGGTTGCTTCGAGAGCTTTCCCATCGGGCCTTCATGTTCTCAATAGTGATGGGCACCAATTCCGGAGTGCACACGCTGTTCAGGACATAGTGGTTGTAAATGTCCGTCATCTGGGGGATGTCGCAGAGCTCAGCCATGCGAATGAATAGACTGAGTACAGGCTTGATGGTGTTGTCGATCATGGGTTCCTCGCCGATGAACGACGGTTCCTTGGGTGGTTCGTCATCTCGCTGCTTTCTACCCTTGTCTTGGCCACCAGCCTTTCGTGCAAAGCGGGCCATCATGAATCCGTTGGGGTTTTGGAGGTATTGATTGGTCCAGCCCTGGCTACCACGGTCGTTCTCGCGCGCTTCTTTGTCTTGGGGTGTGTCTTGGCTTGTGTCGCATTTCTCGTACTCCGGCTGCTTCTGGAAGAGCTGGACTGCAGCGTGGTTGACGAGATAGCGATCCCAGAATGGACGTCGATCCCCGAAATCAGACTCGTCCTGTGGTTTAGGAGGCCCGTTCAGTTGCTGCTGCCAGAACGACTGCAGGTTCTGGCCATGCTCGAATACCTGCGGTACCCATGCGCGAGGAACCAGTTCTCCCATGAGCTTCTCGTCATGCTTGGGGGGCAGAAAGTAGAGCTGACCCGAGGCAGAAATATGCCTAGGCACACTGAACGAGAAGTTGGAGGACCCCTTGCGAACAAGCGATGCCTGCATGTGACTTGATGTTGCGCCGAAGGGCTTTGGTTCGACAGGCACTTGTTCCTGCCAACGTTGGATGGTTGCTTGAAGATTGGGATTCTTGTAGATCGGGCGCTCAAACCAAATAGGCGGCTCGGTATGCTCGCCTTGCCATGAGTAGAACAATTGAGGGTCGAGTTTGTCGCCGTAGTCATATTGCAGAGTGGGAACTGGAAGCGGCCCCACGACATTGGCTGTCATCTGTTTGAGCTCTCGATTGCTGATCCATGCTGATTTCTTCTTTGGGGGCATGATGATGTTTGGTGTTCTGATGCGCAATGTGGAATAATGTGGGCGTTTGGAGGAGGAAGTCGAGGATGAGATGGATAAAAAGTCGAAGTGCGTGCGTGCGCAGTCAGTCGCGGCTACCTGCATTCACACAAGAAGTGAAGTGAAGTGAAGTGGAGTGAGCGTCGAAGCAATCAACTCTCACACGTCGTCACTTGTCTTTTCAACGCCTGCCGCAATGCAGAAATTTATCTCGAAACAGGCGATTGTCCGAGGAGAGCTGCAAAGCATGTTGCAATCTAAGGCTCGCGGCGGACCCTGGCCCCTTTTCGAATACCCTCTTGTCTTTCTACAGTTGTGAAATCACAGGCTTGTTCCGTACGTGAGAGCCAAAATGCCTACAGTGACTGATAGTTTGTAACGACAAGCTCGCTAGATACAACCTTAAACCTGTTACTTGCTTTCACAACGCAGCAGTTTTTCCTACCATTGTCCAACGAGATGTCAGAAGACATACGACCGCTGCTCTTGTCTAGACACCTTCCAGCCTTGCTATAGCTGGTTTTTGGGCCTGTTGTTCGGAATCACGATCATACTACTTGCTGTCCGTGGACCCTTGGTCTTCTCCAAAATGAATCTTGTCGTCTTACAAATGATGAGATTCAGGATTATATCGAGGGTTATGAGCTGAAGTGCTAATTCCTGGAACCAAGCTATGCTTGTGTTCAACAAGCACGAGGTCGCCCAGGCAGAAAGCCTGCATTCATCACAACTAATACATCGTTCAAGCCGTCAACAAGCTTCCTCTCTCATATCCATGCCATCCACATTCTTCGCCTCAGAAAAATGAATAGGATTCCTGCCGGCTGTCTTTGTTCCACAGCTGCTGTGTTTGAGGAAAGCGACAGTGACTGCTTTGCTTGTCGAGATGGAAAGATCCAGTGCCACACTGTTTGGTGATAATCTGGATGTAGGAGCAGTCGCGCTTCTGCTTGCTACCACACAGCCCGGAGATGGCTCTGAAGTAGGAGCAATCAATCGTAGAGCTCTGGCTGAGCAGCTTTATTCTCAGGCGGCTAGGACTGCAAAACGCTGACGATAGAGATAGCTCTAGACGAACTCGAATCACGAGGCGAATGAGCCGCTCCGAAAGACGGAAGTTTGGTAAGTATGAGCACCTCAAAGGAGGCCAGTAATGCTTTTGGCAGTATACTAGTATGCCAGCGACCGCAAAAATGCTGATTAGGTATCTTGCCACTCTAGTCATACCCTGAAGTCACAAGTTTGCTTGATACGTGATCATATTTTTTCTCTCTAAGCCAAGGAAGAATCTTTGTTAGCACCATCTATACAAATCCAGTGAAATGGACAACGAAATGAACAATGATAGGTGTACAACTGGGTTTGCTGTGAGGGCCAGCCAGTGCCTTTTGATGATCATGCCTTCCTCTTCATCTGACATACAGTCAGTCGAAATTGAGACTAACCATTTTTTGGAAGGCACGTGACCTGCTCTTGTTCTTTCTGAACTCTTCCAACTCTGTTTCTCACTTCCGTCATCATACATCATTTGAGTAACCGTTTCCAGGCAAAATGTTGTCAATACTGCGAAAAGCGCGTCTCAAGGACAAGGAGATGCGAATCCTGATGCTGTGGGTGAATTTCCAATGGCGCAGCTGAATGAGGCTAACCATCGACCAGTGGACTCGACAACAGCGGCAAGACGTCAATAGTGAAGAATATCATGGGCGAAGACATCAACACAGTCTCGCCAACTCTAGGCTTCATCATTAAAACAATCGATTATGATGGGTGAGGTTGCCTGGCCATTTTGGAGCAAGGATGTGGAGCTGACAGCTGAGGTAAACAGATACAAGCTGAACATCTGTAAGGAAGCCAGCCCAGTTTTTCGAGCTCGAGATGCCGATACCGAAACTTACACGGCACAGGGGACGTTGGCGGGCAGAAGACGCTTCGGACATACTGGAAGAACTATTTCGAGAAGACGGACACGCTTATATGGGTCGTCGACGGCACGGATCGGGAACGAATTGACGATTGTCGACAAGAACTGGAGGGGCTGCTCCTGCAAGAGGTAAAAGGCTCAGCAACATTGCACGAAGTGGGGACTGATTCGAACGGCAGCGGTTGATGGGAGCCAGTCTGCTCGTGTTCAAGAACAAGAGCGATGTGTCAGGATGCATGGATTCGGACGAAATACGCAAGGTTTGACGTTCCCTCGCCAGCCGCAGCGGGGTCCCTTTGTTTATCCACGCAGCATACTGACTCGGAATCGCAATGCAGGCCTTACGACTCGACACGATTCACACGCACAGGTGGAACATTATGGAGTGCAGCGCATTGACTGGATTGAACCTTCAGGAAGGCCTCAAATGGGTAGTGCAAGACGCCAAGGACCGGCTCTTTTTGTATTGAGGGGCTGGGAGATTGTGTATCGAATCTTCTATAGGAGGAGAAGAGGATGATTAAGGGCAGATCCGGTTTGAGCAGACCCCTGATCTCAAGTACGCAGTCAAAAAACAATCAAAATATATGAGGAGTGCACAAAGATGTTCTGCAGGGAAGTTGACGGAGGTGTTTCAAGAGCGAACGGGGAATAGAGGGCTTGGCGCGGCGCGTTTAGAGATGCGGTCGGGACGGTTGGTGGATTCAGGACGGGTACACAAATAAATGTCAACAAGACGTCTTTAGTGTGTCGTTGGTTGACTGTTGAACCCTTTTCTCCCGTCACAGTCGCCAGACGCTTCCAATCCAGCATTGAATCATTGATCGATAGCAGCGTCATCTACCGTATGGATTAGATACCATCATTACCTAGACACCTAGAAGATACGAAGACGCCATACGCCATGGACGATAGCCCCGATCTCGATACAAACGCCTTCCTCGAGAGCGTCCGCGAACTCAAGGAGAAGAGACAGAGGGAAGACAATGAGCGTCAGGAGCAATTAGAAGCCCAGATCGCGAGTTCACGACTCGCGAGGAAGTTGGGTGTGTCACACGAGCGCCAGATCCCCCAAACACTTCAGGTCGTTGTTACTGACAGGTCACGCAGAGAGAGAACGAGAGATGGCTTCGCCACACATGTCGCCGTCAACGAGTCCGCAAAGGGCCTCCCCTAGCAGCGCCGTGCCATCTCGCGCCAGCACACTTTCGCGCCCGCCCCGCAGTCGGCCCATGTCTGTTGACATGGGCTCGCCCACGAGGGCCTCGTCCATCAGGCCCATGAGCATGATGTCCATCCCCGAGAAGGGCGCG
>JGI24891J29808_1000125_pt1 | contig 96846 bp, 103 predicted proteins | sample FreactcultuFSWF8_FD_29808 | JGI IMG/M metagenome (IMG submission 29808)
GAATTGAACCCCGGCCTCCTCGGACCTGGTTGTTCTTTCGAACGGTTTGAGAGCGAGAAATCCTAGCCACTAGACCATATCGGATGTTGTTGGTGAGAAATGCTTGTGTTTGTCAATGTACTCTGGCGTCACCCCGAGATTTGGCCGCGATGGCTTTTCAGTCGCAAGCCGGGTGGGGCGCCTTCTTCTTTTTTCCTACGACGAGCACAAGTCAGGGTGGAGTGCACAATGCACGACACATGTGGAGCGACATATTTCGAATAGCGGCAGCATCATGTTCCCGACGAGGCTTCAGGAACCAGATGCGACCGGGGGAGAGATGCCGGTACCTCAAATGACGGCTGCACGCATGAGCGCTTCAAACCCGTCGGCCTCCAGCCTGTGAGCCTTGCGAGGATCGTGCAATATGGCGCACTCTTCCAAGAGGCATCAAGCCGTGAAAGACTACCCTTGGGGACTTGGACTGCTGTCGCCCTGCAGCACTGAGCTACTCGTCCTGTCTTGTAGTGACTGAATGCTTTGTTCGAGTTTCTCCTCGACCCGCCCAAGGCACTTCGCAAACAGGACTCGACAAGCTTTAGCACCATCTTGACCATCTCTTTGCAAAATCTTCATGCAGGAAAGAGTTCCTTGGCCCGTGTATTTGTAAGACTGGAAGCGACCGATGAAAATCGCATTTCGCTTGTTCTTCTCAGCCGGCGACATGGAAGATGAAACAGAGTTTTCCAGACATTTCCCCAGGAAACGGCCGTGGAGGAAACGCAAAAGTGTCTGGGGGAGCCGACGCCCTATGAAGGTACTGTATAACCACCGACAAAGTCCTTTCCTCTCGTTCCGAAACCATCTCCAACCTTCAACGTTTTCTGTGGGTGACATTCCAGCTCGTGGAGAAAGTTCTCCATAAAGTCTGATGAAATGAAGGAGGTCGGAAAGCATGGTCAAAGTGGTGAGAAGAGGTGGAACGCTGGTATATGCCAAGCAGAAGAATATCGACGCCTTTTGCTTGGCCAGTCGTCTGGGCGTCGAGCTTGGGTGGTGAGCAAAGAGTCTGGTCCTCGTTAGTGATTAGAAGAAGTACGCCCTGTCGCTAATGATGTGTATTCAGACCTTTGTAGTCAGCGGTCGGGTGGTCCATGAAGTATGCTGGTTTCGGGGTTGACCGTCTTTGCCTCTTGGTGGGTTGACTTGCGCGACTGGCTCTGCATTGGAGATGCTCTTGCTCAACAAGTTTGCTCGAGTCCAGCCTGTGCAACAAGACCGACGTCGTACAGCAGGGTCCAGGAATAGACCACGACAAAAAGAGATAGACAGCATCTACGTGGAATTCTTCTGGAAGAAAAAGCAGATAGAGTTTGCTCAGATTGAGTTCGAGAAAAGAACGATGCCCATGTTCGGTGGCTTGCAACATCAACGCGGGGATCCCACATGATCGAAAGAAGGGGAGAAGGAGAAGGAAGGAGCACCAACTGCCTGACGTGAAAGGCTGTTCCTGCCCACACCCGGGGCGTTGTCAACTTGCAACTTGTGGAACCTTGTTTGCTTCCACTTTCCCGTTCACCGCGCCCTGACAATTACACTCGTGTATAAATGTCGCTTCCTACCCGCCCTCCTCGTCCTAGAGGCATCCATATACCCTCGATCCCAGAGGAACCCGTCTTTCCAATCAACTCCAAATCCTCCCTCTGTCAAGTCTGTCCAGAGTGTGGTGGTGACTTGCGCGACGCCGACCATCTCCATCCCATCCCACCCGCAAGTCCTCCTGAGAGAGACCCAGTCAAGATGGCTCCCCCTGTTCTCCGTGGCACCGCCGATGTCGACCGCATCGAGGCTCCCGTCACGGCAAAAGCCTACATGATGTGTGCTTTTGCTTCCTTTGGAGGTATCTACTTTGGTTACGACATTGGCTGGATCTCGTAAGTTGCACGCATGCCGTTCATCTATCAGCCCATCTAACCATCATCATAGCGGTATCATGGGTATGAAGTATGCCATCCACACTTTTACCGGTCTTCCCTACAACACCCCCGCCGAGGACTTTGTCATTTCTGCCAGTGACAAGTCCTTGATCACCTCAATCCTGTCCGCTGGTACCTTCTTCGGTAAGTCTTTTGTTTATCAAACCCATCTCTAGTATGCTAACAGTATGCAGGTGCTCTCGCCGCTGGTGACATTGCCGACTTCATCGGTCGTCGTACCACCATCATCATCGGTTGCCTCATCTTCATGGTCGGTGTCACTATGGAGATTGTCGCCACCAGCGTCTCTCTTCTCTCTGCCGGCCGTTTCATCGCTGGTCTTGGTGTCGGTTTCGAATCGGCCATAGTCATCCTCTACATGTCAGAGATTTGTCCTAGGAAGGTTCGTGGCGCCCTGATCGCCTGCTACCAGTTCTGCATCACCATCGGTCTTCTCCTCGCCTCTTGCGTTGTCTACGGTACTCAAGACCGTATGGACAGTGGCTCTTACCGCATCCCAATTGGCATCCAGTTCGCCTGGGCTTTGATTCTTGGTGGTGGTATCGCCTGTCTGCCCGAGTCGCCCCGTTACTTCGTCAAGCAAGGCCAGCTCGAGAAGGCTGCTAAGGCTTTGGCTTCCGTCCGTGGTCAGCCTGTCGACTCGCAGTTCGTCCAGCAGGAGCTGGCTGAGATCGTTGCCAACCGTACGTATTTTCTGCTCTGATCCTCGTCTTACCGTCACTGACTCTTGCACAGACGAGTACGAACTCTCGGTCATTCCCCAGGGTAGCTACCTCTCATCCTGGGCCAACTGCTTCAAGGGCTCCCTCTGGAAGGCCAACAGCAACCTCCGCCGTACCATTCTCGGAACTTCCCTCCAGGTCAGTCTTGACTTCTTCCTCTTTCGTCCTCCTACAGCGACTAACTCTCCCACAGATGATGCAGCAGTGGACTGGTGTAAACTTCATCTTCTTCTTCGGCACTACCTTCTTCCAGCAGCTCGTAAGTCTTTCCTTCCAATCGTTCCTCTACCCACCGTCTGACAAAAGCAGGGCTCCATCTCGAACCCCTTCCTGATCGGTCTTATCACCACTCTCGTCAACGTTCTGTCGACCCCCATCTCTTTCTGGACCATTGAGAGATTTGGCCGTCGCCCCCTGCTCATCTGGGGTGCTCTCGGTATGCTCTGCTGCCAATTCTTGACTGCCATCCTCGGTACCGCCATCTCTTCCGACAACGACGCCGCCACCAAGGCTCAGATCGCTTTCATCTGTCTCGCTATCGCCTTCTTCGCCTCTACTTGGGGGCCCGGAGCTTGGGTTTTGATTGGTGAAATTTTCCCTCTCCCTATTCGTTCCCGCGGTGTCGGTCTCTCGACTGCATCTAACTGGCTCTGGAACACCATCATTGCGTAAGTCTTGCCTACCTCGTTATCAGACACACATGCTGATTGAAGAAAAAGGGTTATAACACCGTATATGGTGGACCCCGATAAGGATAACCTCGGCCCCAAGGTCTTCTTCGTCTGGGGAACCCTCTGCACCTGCGCTTGCATCTACGCTTACTTCTTGGTCCCCGAGACCAAGGGTCTTTCGCTCGAGCAAGTCGACAAGATGCTTGAGGAGGTCAACCCTCGCAACTCTGCTGGCTGGAAGCCCACCACCACCTTCGCCAACGAGATGGGCTTGACAAAGGGCGGTGTCTCTAGTGAGGAGATCGTCGTGGATGTCGAGAAGAGAGGCTCTGTCCATTGAGTCCACGCGACAAAGCTTCGAAAAAATGGCCGCTGTCTTGTGAATGGAGTGGTGAGACAAAAGGCTGCTTTTTTTCCTGCAATGCAGTAGATATAACACGACACTACATAGCTCTGATGTTCAGTAGAAACGTCTAATGGCTTAGCGTAATACACAAGAATGAGAGTTATTGCTATGAAACACTTGCACTGTCTTAACCTGCCAAGTTATAGTTCTGCATTTTCTACCACCTCCCTATGTGCTAGAGCCTGTCACTAATACTACTGTTGAAAGGCATGATGTTCCCCAAACGTAGAGCTAGATCCGAGGAATTGGGCGTTACATAGTCGCTGAGCGGACGAGGTCGCCAAAGGCTTGAGGGTTGCTACCTACCACCTCGACACCCTCGTGGATGAGGAGAGCCTTGTAAGCCGGTAGGCTTGAGCCAATGCAGGGCCAAAATTGTCCATTCTGCCGTGACGAACCTCAAGGCTCTTGAGCTTGGGGGTTATGAGCCCGCTGACGGCGACTGGGTTGACCTGGACGTGCAGTTGGTCGTGCCTGATGCTAAGGGGTTCCAGGAGGGGAAGGGCCACACGCATGGCCGAGGGGTCGGGACCTCCGGGTCCAAAGACCAACTCTTGCGAGCGAATCGTCCTCGCGTGTTCCAGAGTCCGGGCGGCCGTACATGTTGAGCAATGCCATGTAGTTGCGCATTTCGGATTGCTTGCAGCAGACGTTTCTAGCTGGTGCGGTGAAGCGCTGGCAGGTCTCCATCACCGCTTTGCAATAATCCTTGGAGTCCAGGTATTGGAAGACTTCGCCGCGCAGATGATCAGGCACGTTGCCGAATGGTGAAGATCCATCAGAGGAAGGAGTTGCCGGGATTAGCACACACTCAGGTGATTGTTCGGGGTCATCGTTGACTCCATCTGCCATGGTTGCGACCACGCGTATTGAGTGTGAGTAAATACAGTAACGCTATGGAATAAGTCAGGAGGTGATAGCGAACCCTTCCTGATAATACTACCGAAACAAATACCTTACGCTGCAGTTTTCGTACGCGCATCAAGCATCCCTTCCTTTCTGCTTGACTAGCAGAGTTTCTAGCCGCATCACACGCAGCACGCTCATCGACTAAACTCGAAGTACTCCTCAATCCATCAACTATGGAAATTCAGATCGGGAAGTTGTACAAGGCGCGCCCCAACCCTGCGCACCCCATGGCGGGTGGAAGCTGCCACATTACCAAGACCCCTATTGGAGTGCTCATTCGGATCTCGCGTCTGATACCCGATGATGCCCCCGCCTGCATCAAAACTTGCAAGACTTCCAAGATCACGCGATCAACGTACATTGATGAAAGTTCAACGACCAGCGCTTTGAGAGTTTGCTTGATATGGACGACAAAAAGGGCAAGGGGAGCTACATGGCTCACGCTTGCGACCTCGCCATCAAGTTCCCTGAATGTGATCTACCGGATTGGTTCCCCAGCTCTACCGGTCAGCCCACGAATGAATACTACAATGCTTGCACCCGTCGGGATTGAAAAGGTATCAACATTAGTCATCTCATCGAGCCAAAGCTCAAGAGTCTGGAACTCGTCGAATTCAACACCGGACACTTCAGTCTGGCACTCAGTTAAGTCTCTCGTCTGGTGACTCTACGAATCAAACCTCTGAGCGATTCAAACATGGAGTTCCTCCCGATTGTGTCCTGCTATCCCGCTCTAAAGACGATAGAGTTCAATGACAGAGTCCCGTAATCAAGACTCGATCTTCATTGCCCTTGCACAACACCCCTGCATCGAGGACATCGCTCTCACTGATACACTCGACCTCGACATAGTGACTAGTGCTTTAGCAAAGCCGAAGCCTTTTACCTCCCTCAGATCCTTGAACATAGGGATTCGCATCGCTGCAGTCACCGCTGCTCAACATGAGCCTATTGTCCCCTACCGCAAAAAGGGGGTTCCTTGTCGCGCCTGCGTTGTCAGAACCCCCCGCCGCCAACGGGCCGATCAAATCGATCAGGGAGAAGTCAGCTGAAATTATCTTAGAACCAGATGAGCCAATTCAAAGGCAAAAAGCAATAGTTTAGGGAGACGGGAATGTGTTCGGAATCAGTCGCAGTATGATCGAACCACTAGCAGTCAATGACGACTGGTGTTAGTAGGTCGTCGTGTGACGACTATGCCTGGAAGTATCGCAGAAGTTTAGCTCGTCGCACTCACAATCTTCTGATTTTTCCGCTGCCCAAAAGACGATGTAGTCGTTACGCGAGCCTCAACGTACTGAGCAGTAAGGTCTTCGTAGGTGCGGACGTCACCATAACGAGCTACTGTGATATGGACTGTTTTTTAGCTACAGCCTGCTACGATACTATATCACACAGACCAAGAATCTTCACACCCGAAATTTACCCTCTGGGTTTACCGCGCTCACGTGTCGAGTCGTTGCCTGTGTGGGATACCAAAACGCGTACCGCCACGACCGTCAAACTTCATTGTTGCCGCAGGATCTGTCATGGAACAGCCGAGCAGCGTTACTATCGTGACCCGGTGACGCGGCCTCGTGATCTTGCGAGCACAGTGTCCACCGATCAGACCTCGAAGCCAACATGCTCGGCGCGACTTTTCAACCCAAAGAGGCGGAAATGTTCATATCTGCTACCACGTACATCCCGTGGCTGGAGAAAGCGAACGTAAAGATGCGGAATGCGAGGGGTCAAACTCAAGCAGGCTTAGCTGACACTACCAACATGTTGTTGTATTTCTGGCCTGATGTGATTCTTGGAATGAAATTCACTGTTGATGCTAGTCATTTGGCCCAAACTCGCTTTGTTGAAGGAATCCAAGGAGCGATGTTCTTGTCGTTCATCCTTGGAATCACATCAGTCGGCATTGAGCTGCAACGTTGAGCGTATCACACAACAGTTTGTGTGACTGACACCATCATGTCCTCGTAGCCCTATCGAAGCCATACCACTGACGCGCCAGCGCCGCCGGTTGTCCGTCGTTTATTCAATCACTCGCATGACAGTGACAGCCATCAGCGAATCGGGATGATCGAGTGAGTGCTTAGGGCTTGGACAATTGTCAGGACCAGGACTACCGAGAGGCATACAAAGCGATCAAAGCTCCGTTGATGTGGGTAGGGAGTGATCCGAAACTCGTTGTACTGGACGCAGATCTTGCCGCATTCGGGATTAGGAGCGGGCTTTTCCCCGTTGGCGCAGAGTGCGGAGACGCGGCCGCCATATTTCGGATCGGGCCATTTCCGGATAAGGGACGATATCGGTGTCTGTGACGCCAAAGTCTGGGTAAAGTGACTTGTCGACCAGCGTGGGCGTTAGTGGTTCGACTCCATTCCACTGAGCCGCATCGCACTAGTCGCTATAGCGTTCACTGCTCGGGTTTGTGGCGCCCCGCCTTCACTGTACCTATCGTACACGAGAGCTCATGCGTCAAGATAACAATGTCTGCAAGTGACAGTGCGTCCGTGTCATGCTCACAAACACTTCCTGGCGAGCCACCTTCACTACAAGTCTTTCGAGATTCCCCATTCACAGCGGGACACCTTCTTGGCCTTTTCGATACTTTATTGATCATACTGCTATCCTTTGCCACTTTATGTAGAAGGGTTATTTTCCAGCTCCTCCGAAACCGATCCTGCCACGGTTTAACGATTCCCGTACTTTTCTGAGCACTATGGACCATACTTGCAGATATGGTTGTTAGGGGTCGCGCCACCTAGTCAAACAGGCTACCGATCCGAGCATTCGGCCACGCACGCTGCGCTGTTTGCTTAAATGATTGCCGCTACTGAACCATGCTTCGAGATGTGTAAGACCCTACGTCTGCACGTCATGGAAACTTACTGCTCGGCTAATGACAAGGCGCTAGCTCCCGTGGCAAAACAACCAGACGAAAGAGGATTCTGTGAATCTTACCAGGAGCGACCATGAGTGTATCTAAGTACAAGCCGAACGCCAGGTCTTCAACGTGTTAAAACCCGTTCAAGAAGAACGTGCTCCTTTATGCGTGCGACACAAAGCAGCTACGCCGTGCTATATGTTGAGATTTGTTCGATGATTGTATGAGGATGTTATAGGCACTGTAGGACAAGACGGAGATCCATGAATTTATTAACAATTGGTACAGCTGCATTGGATCACTCTGACTCGAACGGTGATACATTAGTCTCACTCATAAATTGTGGCGTGGGCAGCTCATCCCAAGCTTGTAGTGGCAGGGCGGCGTCGCTGTCCTGTGTAGGCCCTCTTTCAAGCAGAGATTGCGGCACGCTCTCTCTTTCCAGCTTCGCGCGTTGTTCTTGCTTCAACACCCTTACTGCCACACAGACCGTCTTGGATATCTCGAGATGCTGACCATGCGCAGTCTTCATACTGTCCTCGTCAAGGCCCTCTCTGGAGAAAGTAGTCCTTGATCCTGAGTCGTGTCTTATGAGTGATCTGTTCCCGGTCGGCGAGTGCCAAAAACGTGTCGCTAATTGGAGGAGGGTACTTTTCGATGCACCCTCAATTTGAACCTCGTAGGTAGGTAGTATGGACTCCAGAGGTATCGAGTTCCGGCTGCATTTACGCAGAAATAGCGGCGCTATGATGGGAATTGATGCAGCGATGATAACAACATTGACCTCTACGCCCATAACGATACTCAATCGCCCGATAATGTATAGGGTGGTCTTGTGAGTATAGAGGGCATACACATAGTAGATCTTGCAGATACTAGCGATGGTTGCGAAGAAGCTCAATCCCAGAGTGGCGAAGAGGCCTAGCTTCGCCCGTGCAGTCATAAACTGGATATTCCAGACTACGACTGCCGGCAGTATAGTCAGATACAGGTCGGTAATGGCGTTGAATGTTACTGCAACCAAGGCCAATATCTCCAGGGTACCGTTTCGGATGCATGAAGGTGCATTCCTCTGCATGCCATGTTCCCATAAGGTCTGGAAACTTCCGCATTGAGTAAAGATCAGTATCGTTATGGTCACATTTACAACGACTTGTAGTGCGACGAAAAGCTGGAGTGTGCGTTTCCGGAAGGCGAACACTGTGCTGATGATCCGCAACATGTAGAGACAAAAGGAGATCCGGCTGAAGAGTGGAGCCAAAAATCCGATAGCATGGCTGATATAGAGGATTTCGACGAATTGCGGAGTATCATATGCAACAGATCCCTGAGGCTGTCGTCCGTAGTCAATACGATACAACAAAGTAGTTGATATACCGTATACAACTGCAAGACCCTGAGAGTGTGGTTAGTACATGGCCTGATAGCTGCGTTGATGAAGGTTGAGCCACTATTACCATTGAGACAAACATCAAAAGATCTTCCAAGGCGAGGCCGCGTAATCTCAAGATTTTCATGGCCATCCGTGCGATGACTGTGATGCACGAAAATCCAGTCAAAACCCATACCGAGGATACTATCAATGATCCTGAGTCCATAGTAGAATCTTTGTCTATGCAAAGGGTTGCGGTTGTTGAGTAGGGAAGGAGTGGTGGTTTAGTCGTTGCGAATTGATCACGGTGGTTGGTACAAAGGAACAGAGAGTGTATATGTATTGCGATTTTGCGCATCGGAAGTGTCGATGAACGTAACATATAACATGCCCATGTCTGGAACACTCTCTACTGGACGTTGACCCGGCATTTTGAACTCGTCTGAGCGATAATAGAGGCCGTTTGTACTGCAGGATCGTAATATTGAGACGGGAAAGTCGAAGATAGCATGTTAGCCGACGATTTTTTGAACGTTCGATGAACAGGCACTTTCCACTTCGAACCCCAGGCACTTTCCAATGTAAACCACTTTGTTCGAAATGCGACGTCATGAGCAATCATTGATCCCGGATGTTCTGAGTAAATGGAGCAGTACAGCGTGGTTGTATGATTGCGCGTGCTGGGTAGTTTGGCAGAACGTCCAAGTACGAATCCTTCCAGATGCCATTTATCATTCCGGGGCATAAACGTTTTGTATAGCGTTTCTCGGTACATCCGAAAGCTGACCGACTCTGCAAAAAAACAGGGAGGGTTGGTGGTCGTCTTTTGCGCGCAAATAGAAGTCTCGTGACTACCCTGATTCCCAATGAGGTCTCGGTCGTCACCACAATGGTTGCGCGGCACCTGTTCTCGATTCCCATCTTCAACGCTCTACGCTCTTACTGAGTAAACGTTCACCAATCCATGTCCCTTGGAGCAAGCGTTTTGCCCTTATCCTTCATCTGACAGATGAACAGTATCGATCCCCACAGCTTCTTGGTCCTGCGTGAGTTGGACTAGCTTTCCGCATCTCATTGTGTTAGTCCAATCACCTTTTCCTTCAGACTATCTCTAAATTCGTGGCAGATAACGCAAGTGGTCCAAGTCGGTTGTTCAGCTGGCAGGCTCAACAATCAGTATTCGATGCCCCAAGAGGTATCACTAGTCCCAGAAAATACCTAGCTCGATAAAATCGTACTTGCGGAACTGCTGCTTCGGCATGCGAGCCTGTAGCGGCCTTTTGGAATGCTCGCCGATAACAGTGACGCGATGCACAAGTGTCTCTGCTTTAGGATTCATAGACCGGCTAAAGACTCAACATCGAAGCAAACAGTATGCAGAATGAGTACGGAGGCACACCAGACTGCACATCACTGTCTTGAGTAGCGAAGATCAATTCGCGTGCCCTGTCGAGCTTCGTCGGGAATCACATCGAGCTGAATCGTGCGACCGTTTGCTCTTGGAAGAAGATGGTGGAGTCTTGTCTCTTGGTTTCGAGGCCGGATGGCAGTCAACAAAGCTTTGACATCATGTCAGATCTTGACACCTGAGGAAGGCTTGCTTCGCGTGTCGACTCGCCTTATGAGCTCGCGGGAACTAATTTCGGTTTGTGACTTGCTGCCCCCCACGCTGTATTGATGCGGCTCTGACATGAAGTGCGCGACGGTTTTTCCTCGCGACAACGTTGCTCTGGACACTTTCAGGGATTCCAGGAAATCTTTCGCGAGCAACGGTGAACGGCGAAGGATCGATTGAGTTCGAAGACGAATCAGTCACTCGACCATCGCAACAATGCCTTTTGTACGGTGGTGTAAGTATGGAACAAGACTCGCTGTTTCTGCTGCTGTTCTATTAGGATTCGGCGCTACGAATACAGCCGTGTCGCAGGCGGCCCAGGGGAATCCTACCTGTGACGACGTCCCGCTCCCGCAGCCCCTACCCTGCAATTTCGACCCTGGCCTATATGCTACAGGGCCACGCAAGCCGCTCGCATCATTTAATTTATTTTCCAAAGTGTGGCTTTGCGCAGATTACCACCACCGTCTTTGGCTGCTGGATCTTCCTTTCCGCCTCCCGCTTCTTCACAACTAAAAGTGCACTTGACTTTGTCAAAAATGTTCGGTGACACGTGCAAAGTACAACAGTGATGCGCAATCTCGACGAGATAGTAGCAAAAAGCTCAGTCAAGGCAGAGTGAGACGATGAGGGCAAGAATGGCAAACAAATTATTATCGCATCCAGGTTGCGTTCAACGTGAGGATCCGAGCAATAAACTTCTGGCTGATACTTCCTGGACGACGGTTGATACAGTCGTACCGTTCCTTTTGCCCTGCCGACCAAGAAGCAAACGTTGTTCGTAGGGCTGTTACTGGACCTCCTGGCCACTTCGCAGCTGAGCTACAGGAATCCCAGCTTTGTAAGGCAGGATATGGTTAAGCCTGGTCTTCATTTCTCTTTTACGGTCTTGCGACATTCGTCAAGTTGGCTCAGACGCCACTTTACAGTACCTGGACAACAAAGGAAGCAGCAAAGCTCGCGAACGGAGACAAGCGGTACCTCCTGGACCTCGAGGCTTGACCTAGATTGGTCGGGCTGAGATGATCCGAGAAATCGGGAACCATCTAAGTACACAGAACGTGGAGGCTTGTATTGTGTGTCGCGTCGGTAGTTTAGTTGCATCGGAAGCGTCCCATGCACTTGCCGGGAGCCGACGGCTAATCTCGACTTCCATCCTTGCCAACCATCTATTCTTTTCACATCCAAAAAAAGACCGAGTTTCGGTCGATCAAGTCTAGACGATCTTCAGAGAACTGTTCAATCCTGCACTTGTGTCGGGAACTACTAGCGTAACTGTCACGATACAAGTTTCCCCTTCCACGACCTCAACAAACAGATGCCCTCCACCAGGTACCGGACTAGTTTTGCATCATATGGGTTCCGATGGTTCTGGCCTCTTGCTTGTTCTTGAGCGTGTCAGATGCTCTTTCTTTTCCCATAGCTATCAATTTTTCGGGTCGGATTGACGTTTTGCATGGAGGTGCATGACCTAACTAGGTACCACACCCCACGGTAATATTAATGGCTGAACCTCAATCTCTTACATCAATATTGACGCGCTCAGGCATCACTTATGCTTCGTAATAATGTACAGTCCTCGCCTCAGCGTTAACATCGATCGTCCCTCGACCTAGCTCAGTCCGCCCGGTACAGCATCGTCGTTCGTCAGCTGGCGCTTCACAAAGCATACAACACCATCACGTAAAACTGGAGAGGAAGATCCTCCCTCCCAGGAGAGCTCGCTGGTGATACAGGAATACATACCACTCAGAGAACTACATCTGGCCCTGAGCTCAGTCAAATCACAAGACTATAGCTCTTGCTCAGGCGTGGATTCGACCAACGGGACCAATTACCGACGTAGTATGTCGCAGTACAGATCTCGACCTCGATCTAGGAGGGGTTGTCGGACCTGCCGTCAGCGCAAAGTGAAATGTGATGAAGTGCAACCAAGGTGTGGTTCATGCACTCGCCTAGCTAAACAGTGCGATTGGGGACAGAAGTGGAAGTTCCTTGATTGCAGCATCCATATACAACAAAGACACAAGCACATATCGACGACAGACAGTCCCTCTTGGCAAGCAAGTTCGCTCCGAAATCAAACGAACCCCCAACCTGATGACAGAAACAACCATATACAACCACCGTTCAACAAACTCCGTGGCGAGCATGAGAGAGAATGCAGGGCCGCGACTCGGACGTCGGGTGCCTTCAATGTCATCCTCAACCTCGATAGCTTCGCCCGGCTGGCAGAGTATGGCGGCGCCAGCAGGAGAGATCAAGGATCCTCCAGGAACTTGCAACCAGCAACAACAGAACCAGAGGATCCCGACGTTCTCGTCCTGGCTGAATTCGAAGACAGCCCTTATCATGATGTTCTACCAAACATGCAGTTAAGAGCAGCCTGTATTTTTGATCAGGTTTCTCATATCGAATCAGTACAACGAGACTTTCCGCACCACAGACTCGGGGATATACAGATCTTTTTGTCGCACTGGCAACAATCTGTGTCAAGAAGATTGATATCAGGAGCTACTCTGTTCGATGTTGAGTGTCAAGAATGTCCAGCAATACGCGAGTCCAGAACTTTCCAGCCGGTACGCCAGATGTCGTGACGAAGTCCCTATTGATAGAGTATAATGAGTCTTTGGATGATCAAGTAGATATGCTAACTCATGTCTCAGTTGTACCACGCTATCTGTGCTGTATCCATACTGGATTTAGCACTCAAGGGCCAACGAGAACTCCTCCCCAGAGCCTTTCAACATTACCATCAAGCCATCGTCACGTGTATATCATCCGATGTCAAGCCTACCGGATCACTTATCTACCTTCATTACATCCTCTTTGTGTTTGACATCTGCTCTCCCAGCTGGGGATCTGTACCAGACGGACAAATGTGGGCACAGCATCTTCAACGACTTTCCTATCTAGCCTACTCCAAGGGCGACGTCAACGAGCTCCAAGCAAACCTTTTGTCTTGTATGCTCTACATCGATGCGCAATCCTGCCTGGCTGGCAATGGAGAATTCGGCATGTTCGTTCGAGAATTCCAGATACAAAAGTCGACCTTACCCGCCTGGTATGATCTCAAGAACCATTTGCAACACAAATACACAGGGACTGACGAAGCTGAGTTTGCTACTGCATGCTTTGCTCTCAGCGACTTTATGCGGACTCGCTTGGCAGATCTCAGTCAGTTGGCATCGCAGATACGCCGTCATGTCGACGTGGGCCATGTCGACATTGAAGTACACCAACAACGCATATCCAGCTTCACAGATGAGTTACGTACCTCCTGGAGTCTCAAACGCCCGGTACGCTTATCCGAGAGCCCAAATGAGACGGTCACGAGACTGTTGCTCCCGGCGAAGAACGCTTTTGAGTTTGCATCTCTTCAATACTCCGTCGCGATGATCTATCTACACACCAGTATGTACCGCAATCAACGGGTGCACGTTTTGGTCGCGCAGCGCAGAGAAATCTTGTTTCATTGCCGGCTTGTGCTCGCCAAGGCTAGTGCAATCATTGAATCAGAAGCACCGCAACCGAATCATGTTGTCTTCCCGGTCTTCCTTGCTGGTGTCTTAAGTAGTAACGATCACGACAGAAATCGTGCTATCGGTCTCATCCGTATCTTGGAGAGCACAGCTATCGGTGATGGCGCCTCCCGGTCAAGGCAGTTGTTGGAGGCTATTTGTGCTGAGCAAAGGACATTAGTGCAGAAAGGTGGCAATGCCGCCGAGCTGGATTGGATATCTTACGCCAAAGCGAGAGGGCTGATCATCCTCAATATGTGTGTGTGACTTTGGACGTCTCATATCGCGAACGACCGGCCGATGGAGAACAATGTAAAGGATCTAGAGAAGAACGACTGCTGAGCCTTGCGGCTCTAGTCTTGCTCACCCCATTTACGTACTTTGACAAGTCTTTGGAGAACCAACATCGGACTGGATCTGTTCTCCCTTTTTTACAAGGCGAGAAAGAGGTACAAGTATGCTTGACAAGTGCTTGCAGGCGGACCTTTGCTCTCAAAGTATGATTCAACATCCTGTGTATGTTGTTCCTGGACTTCTTTCCTTCACCACTATCACTTTCCACACCAACACTAACTTCAACTCGGACAAAGAGGACATGGACACCGACAACATCACCAGAACAGAGAGCAAAAACCCTGCACAATGTTGCCTGAATTCTCCTTTACAATACCTCCAACAACTTGTTGGAATTCCCACCCGTCGACGCAAATGGCGACATCATCTTGTGCGACATGGACTACGATCCGGACACTGACACACTCATGCATTACGGCTTTTAAGCTTATTAAGACATGTACGATTAAAAAACGACTGGTACAAGGTGTATAGTATTTTCCGATTACGATCAAGAATGTTGGGATGGCTGATTTTTGCGATTTATCTTCCCTTCGAGACACGTATCGAACATGGAACCCTTTTCTTTGCTGCCAAATTCTTCCTTCTTCCAAACTTGAAACCTTGAAATATATGACTACTCGGCGTATGGTATTGACCGAGGATATAGCGATGAAGAAGATGAAGCGGACGTGCCTGCACCGATAAGATTTTGCCGCTCTTATTATGCCACAACTGTAACGGAGTTCATACAACATACCCTGTGCATTACGCGCCGCTCACTTACAAGAGACATGACTATACCAGAGACATGAAATAGTAAAGACATCATTTAGAGATGGAGTCTCGATACCAATCAGCATCAGTCGCTCAATGTCATCCCTCTCAAGAGCGAGGATTCTGTTGGACGGGTCAGCCTCATGCCTCACACGGAGTGATTCATCGAGTGCCCAGGAGAACAGACCAACGATGTCTGAATACCAGAAGGATATTGAGACACCCGCGTTCAATGATCTTTGCTTTTCGTTGAATCGGTGAATTGGTCGTCCGTCAAGTCCACTCAGCAAGCCCTTTCGGGAACACGAAGATAGTGGTTTGCCCTTGCGCCATTGCCGGGCGGTGCCTCCCTGACGTAAAGATAATACGTACAGGTTCTTTTTTCCGATTCTAAACTTCTTCTCTTCACAAACATCAGAAACAACAAAAACCATGAACACAACACTCCAATCAAACCTCAATCCGCAGCAATGAATGTCTCAGGCCCCTACCGCGGTGTCTGTTCTCAGTCCGGTTTGACGCTCATTTTGCCCTGCACCAATTGTCGTTGGTGCATCGACTGCATTCAATCCCACTTCACGCTCGCCATCAAAGACAAGACCATGTGGCCTCCTACTTGCTGCAGTGACGCTCCTATACCCATCTCATTCGTTCAAGGTATGCTGACTCCCGACAGATACTCCACTGTTCTTCGCCGCGCTCAGGACTGGGCTCTGCTGACTACTCCACCAATCTATTGCGCCAAGCCCTCTTGCTCCAAGCATCTCAATCCTTCCTCTGGGCAAATCAGTCCTACCATTGACAACAACATCTCTTGCCCTGACTGTCAGACTCAGACCTGCACAGCATGCAAAATGCTGTCCCACGACGGTCCTTGTCAGCCTGACATAGTCAGAGAGCAGCTTCTGGCTCTCAAGTACGCACCCTGCCCATTCTGTGGAAACATGATCGAGCTCATCGCCGGTTGTCAGGTGATGACTTGTGTTGAGCCCTGTAATCGCAAGTTCTGCTACCTCTGTCATCGTCTCTTGAACAAGTGTAGGGGAACTTGTGAAGGTTCTTGGGCTTTTGCGATGGAGCGCGCTGACTAAATCATCGTCCCTCCTGCTGATGTTGCATTGGCTACTGCCGAACAGGCTTCAGAGTAAGCACGCGATGGTCTTCTTCTACATCTACTGCATTTTTGCCATGTTCCTCTGCAAGGCTGCTAGATCACCTTTTGCGACATCTCCAATATATCTTGCTATTTTCCTACTCTGCTGTCTTCGAAATCGGCGTCTTCGGAGTTCACCGGTCTCTGTAAGATCTATCAATATTACCTTTTGTCTTTGTCAAACGTCTTGTGACTAAAAACTGTGATATTTGCCTTGGGACCCACGTATCGTGATAAGATGAATGGAAACCGAGCTTTGAATGTTGCATGATCATTATCAAGCTGCCAACAAACATATGCGAGTATTGTTTGATTTAGATAAGAACAAAAGACATGATTGATGCATCTGGACGTTTCCACCAATTTGCAAAACAGTAAAAGTGCGCGGTGAATCGATCACGGTATTAGCAATCATTCGAAGAGCCTGTCTTTGTGCATGGAAGTAAAGAGATAGAACATTCTGGTCGTCATTATTCCTTTCGAAAAGCTAGCAAACAAATTTGCAGCAAACAAACCAGGATACATATGGGAGAGGGCGGCCTGTTTGATTGAGATTCTCGTGTGCCAGACAACTGTCAATCAGCTGATTGCCACAATCACCCAGCCAAAACACCCTCCTATCCCATTCGTCCAGATCACCACCTAAGCATCTCCTTCCTATCGACTTAAGTCTCAGATTTCATGGTAATGCTTGCCATTCGTTCCACCCAGATATAGGTACACCATATCAAGCGCTTGAACCTGTGTACCAACGTCGATACTGCCCTTGTCCCTCTTCCTGCACTGGTGTCCCATATACACCTCACCTTTGCCGTCAGGAGCTGAGCTTCTATCTGAAGATCTCTGAATGGGCTTCGCCGCCCGTATATATAACAACAACCACAGCACTCTTCCTCACCCACCATGTCTCACAACCAGGTCCCCAACGTCAATCAACAAGGTATGCTCTGCCCAAGATTCAATTCCGTATCAATGATCTCACTGACCAATTGTAGCACAGTAAGATGCCGTCGCTGCCACAGCCCGCGTTCGTGACAGTGCCTCTTCCGCCTCCGGTCCCTCAACAGCTTTCGCTCGCCAGTCGTATGCCTTGGACACACCAGAAGAAGTCCGCACGCATCGCTAGCCAGGACAATCGCTCTTCTTCTCCGTTTCTCCGATTGCCCCAAGAGATTAGGCACATGATCTTGAAGATGTACTTTGTTTCGACTGCCTATAGGTACGAAAGTGGACACGCAGCAGCTAACGACGGATTCTGTGTCTCGATGTGTGGATGGTCACCCCCTCTTCATTCTCTTTCTATATACTGTTTCGAGCGATCACCCTAAGCCGACTAGTATTTCGCCCTCTGGCCCATCTCTTGCTGGGAGTGTCCCATCAACTTTTCTATCAACTTCCCGTGAACATCTCTTCTCCGTTGTTTTTTCTCGAAGAACGAAGATCAAGATTCAGACTTCCAAGATACTTCCTACGCCGTCCATCGTCCCCACGGCCCTGACCATGTCATCGTCGTCTCGTATCTCTACCACCAAAGACTTGCGCAATGATCTACGACGCGCTGACCGAACAAGCCATTGACGAAGACAAACGCGCTTGCATAATTATGGAAGACTTGTGAAAGCCTTGCTTCCTCACGGGAACACGCCCCAATATCTATCGCCCCGCCGTCTAGCTTGTATATATTCTCGTCCCTAGGTCCCCTGCAATGACGAAGTCGACAATGGCATCATGGCATGCAGATGGAATCCAGCCAATTCAAAGCACCCTACGAGGCCCGTACGACTTCATTTAACTTATATAGACCTGTTCGGTCGTTCACTGCCTGAGGAATGCGCGGTGGTGTTGTCAACTCCCTAGCAACAGGACCTATGCCATCTTTACCCTTGACACGTTCGACTCTCAAGCATTTTCGACTTACAATTCATTTTCATGCGCTCGACGTGGTATATATTTCCTCGGCCTACAACAACTCTTGAACCCAGTGGTATCGAGACTTACAGCAAATCTGTCGGAGGCATATAAATCAACACGCCATAAACACCAGAAGAAAAAGCCGCCGAACTCGCCGCCTTTGACCAAAAACTCTACAAAGTACAACTCGCAATGAACGAGTCCATGTCGCTTGTTCCATGGAGAGAAGATCGCGCACACATCGCACCTGTCACAGACATCATTGACTGGATCTCTAGGGCTGCTCCCATTACTCCGCTCGATGTTCATCAGGTTCCTTACACCTTTCCGGATCAAGTGTCTTGCTGATTTGCGGGAAGAGGCCACTACATCCTTGCCTAGGGTGAACCTAGCACCGGACAGCGATGTGGTCTACAATAACACCACCGTCACGGGCAGCTTGATGAGCCACTATATCTTCCAAACGCGAGCTCAAGAGAATGATGATCGACCTTGTGGACGGTATAGGAATGCCGGCCGACGACCCTAATGTCCAGCCTCGCAAGCTGTCTAGACCCCTACTCGCACTCTACTCGACCACCATGAACAAGGGCAAGTAGAAGGCACCCCTTATCATGTCGAAGTCGAATTCCATTCCATCAAAAAATTCCACGCCCTCGAGAGTGTCAAGATCACCCTCACAAATTGTTGTTTCACTGGCAAGGATCTCCTCCATCCTATGATCCTGCGCCACCTCCAGTACTTCGAGGTCGTTTCTGGCTCTATTTTCTACGGTCCCAGCTGCAACAACTTCTTCGACTTCTTTTCCACACGGCTTCCCTCGTCTACCTAGAGAGGCTAACTCCATGCCCGATTACGAAGCCACCCTCTAGCGGGGCCGCCCTTATCCTTTCTGTATTTTACCTCTACGTAACGTTATATTAGCATGGAGTCCACGGCGACGCCTATATGGCAGAAGATGACGACGACTTCACATCCAGGCAAACCGCTCGAAGCGCTGCCGCTAACTATGACTAGAGTATCAAAAGTTACGCGGGTCCGGGAGCTCTCGCCCTGTTTCCAATGGAGACTTGGGTTCTCATACCCGAGAATGTCGAGGAGTCCACCATACTCAATTACCGTCTCGTATGCAGCACACTATACAAGTCTGCACATAAGACATTCTTCCTTACAAGATTCGCTACTAGAAGGTGTCTTTCAACTCGTAGCCTCTCGAAAAGTACTATAGAGCTACGATTCTGGTTCCTCGCTACCTCAAGAGTCTTGGTTACTGAACGACACACTCTCTGCATAGCTCGACCGTGTTCCTGCTACTACGGAGGACTACAAATTGCAGCCTAAGGACATGCAGGACGATATGTATAATGTTGACTAGCCTAGTGAGATTGGCGTCGCGAAAAGGCAATCGAAGGCCAAGACCAACTATCACCTGCCTGCCAAAAAGACATGCCTCTTCGAGGAAGAGAGCGATAGTGAGGACGAGCAGAAGAAAGAGCAGAAGAAGGAACAGGGAAATATTTCCTTATATCCGTCAACCTGCTGTGCACACGGGTAGATTTCGACCATGGGGTGATCCCGACAATTCTTTTTCACGACCGTGGCACGAAAGGTGGTGACGAAGAGAGGTTGAGGGCACTCGGTGTTGGCATGTCATCGATACCCAGACACTGGCCGAAGACTGTGCTTCAGAAATCGCACCTTTTGGCACGTCGTCGACACCCAGACGCTAGCCCAAGACTTCAAGCCACACCGTCGAAGGGTCAAAAGTGGTTTTGATGAGGTGTGCGGCCTTGGGCAAATGACGACCCAGTCTGAAATTACCCAAACTCCCAACGATCGTCTACTGCACCACAATGCACAGGATGACGCTTGGGTTACGATTCAATCCATGATCCACATGGTGGAGACAAGAGCTACTGAGCTCGGCATGTCCGTCTTGAATGGCGTGATGCAGGTGAGGAACTACAAGATCAGTCGAGTATGCGATGTAATCGGCAAAGGACTGCGAGATGTACTTACCCCCAGACGCACAAGTGGCACTTGGAGATGTTCGTTCGCCAGGAGACCTTCGTCACGCAATACTTCTGGCCTAATCTCGAGGTTCTCCACCTAATTAACTACAACCCCACCTCAAGGATGTGAAGAACATGGCAGGAACAAAATACGGAACCGACCTTCTTTGGCGTGAATCAAAGAGATGTCCGTAAGGCAAATTCTTTGTTACAAAAGCTGAATGGCGATCTAGCAGGATCATGCAAAATGTTAGACCCCGGATCCGGCCTATCAATGAATTTGAAGATTGCCATCAGTTTCCCACGAGTGAAGCCTCTTGGGACTCGATGTCCTTCGAACTCGAGCATCAACTAATTTTCGCGCAAACGCTACTCCCTAGTGCACACCATGAGCCGCTTTACCAGGCGGGGAGATCCTGTTACGCCTCCAAACCGCAACAGAGACCTACAAAGCAACCAGTCATCCCCTTACAGGGGCTCCCCAAAGAGTAATGCAGAAACAACGTCGTCCCCTGAGACTAGGCATCTTCTTGGTATCGACCCGATGGACATCGATGATGGGGATTTTGTATCCGGTGCCCCAGCATCAGGCACAGCGTCGGTAACAACTACCTTGGCCTCGACTTCGAAGCCTCTACCCGATCTTCTCCATCTGCCAGATGAATTAAAACTCATGGTAATTGGGAATTTGGAGCCACAGAGTAAGACCACATTCAATCTTGCTTTGACTGTCAAAGAGTTGAAATGGATGGCAATAAGACAGCATTGGTCGATCATTGGAACCAAAAACGAATCGGCTCTCACAAGACTTCGGGCGGAAAATATCACTACGCAGCAGAACTACGTCGGTTTGATTCAGTACCTGACAATCAGAACAGATCTTCCGGTAGACTTTTCGCAATGCAGATTCAGTAGTCTCCAAAAGCTCGTTGTAAGGGCACCCGACGAGTCTACTTTCGACTTGGATCTTTCCACGTTCCTTGGACCGAGCTTGACCGATATAAACCTCAAGCTCAATTTGAATAGGCAAGGTCCATGCATCAAAAATTTCCTGCCGGTAATGAACAGATCTCCATCTCTCAAGTCTATACAGTTCGGCCTACCTTTTCACAACACTCACCCAGATCATTTGCTGAAAGCCCTTGAGTCTTGTCCAAGACTTGAAACAGTTCGCATCCATAGCCAGAGCGAAGATCTCTTAAACGAACACGTTTGGAGATATCTGGCCACAAACCACACGCTGCGGAACTTCCTGTGGACCGGATTCCTCGATGTTCCATTCTTGGATATGGCACTGGAAAACATCCCTCATGAGCAGATTCTGTTCTCCAACGTCACCCACCTGTACCTGACAATCACATCAGGCGCAGCGGCCAAGCTCTTTCCACACCTGCAGAACCTGACGAGCTTGGCTCTTGTCATCAGAGACCACGGCGACATCCTCGAAAGTGTAGCGCGCTTGAACAACCTGAACAACCTGCACATCGAGTACGGCTTGGATACTGATCTTACTGTAGCGTTACTCGCTCCTCTCCGCCACATGAATCTCACAAGATTTGTTCTCAGGCAGGACAATAGGTTCACACTGGATGGCTCTGCCATTCCGTTGTCAGCATTGCCGAACCTCTTTGGCTCTCATGCGACTATGGAACGTCTCGAATTCGCATGGCAAGGCAGTTTGTACTTTGACGATAATACTCAAGACGTCCTGTGGGCTCTGGGCCAAGTCTACTCAAAGGTGAACTGGTGCTCCCTTACCGCCGCCTCTTTGCCGTCGAATTTGCGGCCTTCCAACGCTTATCAAGCTTATCCACCTATGTGGCCTAGTCTGCGTCGTCTTGACCTGTGGGAAATGATCGAGCCGGACTATGCAGATAACTAGTAAGTGCCCTTTGCTCATGTTGTCGAGTTATACTAATGCGATCAATCTAGCGCCAACTATTGCACTCATTTTGCGAATCAGATCATTCTTCATCTCCCTAACGTCAGCAAAATTACGGTAGCTCACAAGAAGCCATTCTGCTCGAGAATCAGAAGAGAGTGCTCGAGCTTGGGCAAAATCATATAGCACATAGAAAAAGACGTTCGCGAGGTCGGAGGATGGTTGTACTAGACATTCACCGAGAATTCAGTGGAAGTAGAGAGAGCTTATAGCGCATGCGATCTTTTTGGTTGTTCTCGTTGAGGCGTAGTATAATGAATAATACACGAGAAACAAGAATGCTTCATATAAGATCACTGTGTTCGTACACATTCTCTCGGCTCTTAAGGACTGTCTAAACAATATTTCGGCCTCTACGTTGATGGCGATTTTCCCCCATCGTCTCCAATTTACTGCACGGAAGGAATGTAGATTTGCTGCAATCATCGAGCCTCTTCACCCGCCTCGCTCAATTGCTGCACTCTAATAGTCTTGTCTGGAAAATGACAGGGGCTATTGTTGTTCTTAACACTCCTCGTCCATGAAAATGTCTCGAAAAGCAGTCGATCTGAGCTCTTTGAACACTTGATATACCTGTCTAAGCATTATGCAATAAGCGGGACCAGTTGCGATCGACGACAAGGACTCCGTCGAGGGTCACCCGGGTGCTGACAGAGAGCTGCTCTAGATCGCTATATATGACACAACTTTGTTCGATTCAAGAAGCCTACGCTGCAGAACTAGAGCCTATAACACTGTTGGGTGCGTATTCGGGGTTAATAATATGAAAATCGAACAATTCATATCTGCAGTAAGTAGAGTTAAGTTTCGAATCCAGCATTTTCAAATTCGGGAATAGCCTCTTGGTATTCACTGACCCACGCCATCGGTCACGATATCTAGCACACAGGTATTAGTTCGGTCTCCAGGCTTTACAATTTTGTTCAACTTTAACTTACCCCGTGGCTTGATCAGTGTGTGGAAGCGTTTCCATGACATAGTTGAACGTCAAGTACTCCAACTTTGGAACCAAGGGCCCTACTACCGCGGAAGCCTCTGCGGAAGCAGGGCGATAAACTGACACACTCATGGTAAGGCTCTCCAATTCCGGGTATGCTTTACCGATGATATCCATGACACGAATGGTGTCATTGACAAGGTACGCAGATTGATGCCAGCCAAACTCGAGGTGTCGAAGGGTCTGTTGAGATCCGAAGATGTGGCTTAGCTGGTTCATTTGGATGGCCGAACCGTTCACCGTGCAATGCGGATTCCCATCCTCATCGATCCGATAATCCGTTTCGATGTGAAGGCTAGTAAGATTCATGTCTCGCAAACCGGACAGGGTACCCCAGTCGAGTCTCACAGCGTCCGGACCAGTTTCGGTGCTTCCCGCAGCCCTGATATACAGCATGTCCAGGTTCTTCATCTCTCGAACTGACCTCAAGATATGAAGATTGTTCTGGTCGTATCTCAAAATCAACAGTGTGATGCTCTGCATGCGAGGAAGGAGCAAGGACCCAGCCACGTCCGAAAGATGGGCATCGAAACCGGTGAGACCAGTGAATAGTTCCTCATCTTCTTTCAGATCTTCCATGGTCTTCGCTATGGTGGCTTCATCGATAGACCTATCCCAGTCGAATTCTTGGATTCGGTCATTTTTTGCGAGATAGGCGAAAAGCTCAGGACTCATAAGGGGCCTTGCGTTGTAGCCGATCGCAAAAGTGTCCACCAGAGGACATGCTTTGAGACCTTCAACCAGATCCTGAGGATGGGCGTTGATGATAGCGCCAGTCAACTTAATCTCCCTCAAGAACGGTGCTCTGCTGAGTTGGGGCAAGAAGTTGCTGACAGTCCCATGGGTGAGCGCTGGATCTCCTCTTCTGATCGACAAATATTCCAGCTTTTGCTGTATGAATTGTGCAATAGGCAAGTTCACGTGAGGTCCTACGCCACAGGTGTTCACCTCAAGCTCTCGCAGCTTCTGGAAGGCCAGATGCGAGAGGTCAATGCCATTGGAGGTGTTGACGCGGAGAACTTTGATCAAGTCTGCGTACAGCTGCTGCCTGATTGCCGGCACTCTCTCCACCAACTGCTTTATCCGCTGGTCATCGATAACGGTCTCCCAAAGGAACGCAATAGAGTAAGTCCAAAGAGTCTCGCTCCGTGTGGCCATGTTGCGAAGCTCTGGGTCGCCGAGATACCTGAGGATGTTGATTTGAGTTTCGTTCGGAAGCTTGTCCCAGGGCGCAACGTAGCCATCAACGGGGAGGGAGGGATCCCTGGTGTTCACTCCACTCATTACTTTCTCACGCTCACGTCGCATGGAGGCGCTTAGGAAGGGACTGTGCCCTGACCCGGCTGAGTTGCTGGATCTGCTCATCCTGGAGTACGGTCTGAAGACAATAAATTTCCGAAGCTTCTGCTGAATGTGGTAAAGGAGTGGAACGGTAAGAGCGTAACTACAGGTCCATTTATGTATCGTGGGATTTTGCCGAGGCTCATTGACGGTTCAAAGAGATTTCCGCATCCGGCGGTCATTCAGGCTTTCGACCGTCTCGGTGTTGACCAAGTTGTGAAGGCTGAACAATGAAACAGCGTTGATCAACCGAAGTCGGGCTTTGGCACCCCGACTGGTCTGGAACTACCTTACGTCGAGGTAACACACTCCTTGGCTCTCATCCAAGGTTGTAAAGATGGTATGAACACACTTTTGGTCAAATATTCGAACGAACAAGCTGCAATTTCCAAGTCTTGGTACATGTTGGTCTCTATTTACCACCATGATCAATCCTCAAGGACGCCAGAAACTCATGCATCAGGACGACTTCACCGGTAAAGGACATAACGCGGAAACATGTAGAGATATTCCCCCCCAAGCCGGGCCATGTTACGGCGCATTCTCTTGATGCGTCGAACATCACGAAAAACAAATTTGGTAAAGTCCTGATCGTTCACTGATTCCAATACCGACAGATTTGGGAAATGGTAATCGATCTTTTCGGCAATAATGCGAACGTCACGATTACTAGACAATGTTGTTAGTACAAGATAGGCGTCGAAAAGATGATCTAATTACTTACTAATTGGTATTCTGGGGTGGTTGAGCTGGCTGCGCAATCCTCTCAATGGTCAATACCCTCAAGTTCATATTCAGGGGTATGTCCGGGGTTCGTAGGAAGTCGATGGCGGCGCAAGGGGCAATCAGGGTGAGCTCACGCACGTTCGGGTAGAAACGGGCGATCTTCTCGAGTACAAGGTGAGGGCTATACTGCAGGAAAGACATGATATGTGCTGAAGAAGAGCTTCCTTGCCATGCGAAAGTAAGCTCTGAGAGTGTAAGATGGTTGCCGAAAAGATAATCCAGCTGGTCAGCCTGGATTTCGGACCCGTCTATCGCAGCGCCGGCGGCCGCATTTATTTTGAATCTTTGCAAATTCATGTTCTGGAGGCCAGCTAGTACGTGACGATTGAGGGGCATACTCCTCATGCATTGAAGCTCGAGGGTTACCAGTCGAGGCATTTCTGCGACCCAGGTAAGAATGTCGCTGGGCTCGGAGATGCGGAGACTCATCGCCTCTGTTGCTTTCATCCGAGGGAACAGGAGCTTCGCTGCAGAGGGGTTGACGTGTAGATACGCTGTGGCTAGATGGTCGAATATAGTCCGATGCGCAGGTAGCGAGGCGATCGTAGGTTCCAAAAGAAGATGGCCAATCTCAGCACCGAGTTCAAATTCCGAGAGGCGGGCTACGAGGGCGAGGTGTGCAAAGACAGCCGGATCTACGAGAGACATTGATTCGCCGGCGACTTTGAAGATCTCCAACAGCGGGCAGGCTTGTAGTGCTCTGAGCAGCTGGGCGCTCGTGGCATTCTCGATCTTGATGCCGATGTTAAGCTCCTTGAGACACGGTGTTTGGGTCGCCAGCAGTGGTAGAATGTTAGACACCAGTCCGTGGCCTTGATCAATTTGTAAATTCAGAAGTACGAGTTCTGGCTGGATGAAACCGTCGATGTTAGCGACATTGGTCGTTCCTGGTTGGACGCCCTTCTCAATCACATGCAGTCTGTTAAGATGAGGAAATCTCAATCCTCTAAAGTCGTGCCCATCGTTTATCCAAACATGAAGCTCCCGCATCCGATCTACGAATTGCTGTCGCTGCTGCGGTGGGTAGATGAAGAGATATGCTACATGTTCTGGGTGCTCGGCGATTTTCCATATCTCTGACAAAGCTAAGTCCCGGAGCGCTCTTTCGATTTGCGAGAGTTTGAAAAGTTCCTTTAGGTCGACGAGGTGTACAATCTCGGCCCAAACCTCTGGCAAAAGACGTGCGGCAGGGGTGCCCGCGGGCGGAACGATGGTATTCATTTGGTTCAAGCGCTCTATGACGATCTGATTGAATTGACTTGCAAACGAGCAGAGAAACCGACAGCAGAAACGCACTTGATTGACATCGTCTGTGATCTGCCTTTTCGACGCAGATTGACCGGATTGAGAGAACTGTACAAAGAACTGACACCTTGGATGGATGGAACAAAGGCGTCAACCTTGGCCTCCCTTTCCCTGCAAAAGAATCCTCGACCCTGACATATGAATCCAACTTTTCTGCGTGGATCGAGACAAACGCACAAAGGCTGCAAATTCACGTGTGCGCAGAAAACAAAAGGTCTCTCTGATTTCTTGGTCGACAGGTACGGACTGAGCCGTATGACGAACAAAGAAGCACTTCTGTTTCCGGGATTGACGAAGCCGCCCCTGATTCTGACCCACAGCGTGTACCCCCATTTACGAGCAGCTTCGAGAATGGCTGAACAGGAAGTATTGGTAGCTTGACTGCCTGTTGTCAACTTACATCATCATCATCACCCTGGCACTGCAGAAAGGAAGGTAAACAGTAAGATGATTTGATACCGAGTCTACATCGAATTAGAAACAGAAATCACGAACAAGTACAAGATCAAATCTAGCATGATACGAAACCCAAAGAAAAACGCGCAAAACGGGAGAAGACATCAAAACATCTCAAGATGGCGGCGGCGGTTTACTGGCGGCGATCAGCGCAGCGACAGAATTGTCAAAGTACTCATCGTCACGACCTCTCATTCTGTGGCTGACCAGCTTTTCCATTTTCGGGCAATGCCACCTTAGCAAGTCATGGACCTCCTGCGCGCCACGGCACCTAGAATCGTCAGTCAGCTATTCAAATCAGAAAACGTACCAGTACTCACATCGGATCTGTGCTAGGGTTCATCGGCAATGTGTGGGGAGTCGGCACAAATCCAAAAGGCGCACGGAGCATCGAAAGACTCAACTTTCGCAGATTCGGAAATATAACATCGTCTCCGCTGTGGTATAGCTCGAAGAGGGGTAGATGCATCGTTGCGCCGTTGAAAGACAGATTGAAAGGCGCCCAGCGGCCACGTAAACTGAGCTCCCTCAAACCTGGACACATGCGACCTACACGATCGAACATGGCCACGGATGAGAACTTGTTGCCCTCATTACGGTTGTCCCAGTCCAGTCGGATCACTTGTAGTCGACGGAATTGCACCAGAAATGCCTCCACCGCGAGGAGCGTGATTCTCTGTACGTTGTAGCCAAGCGGCGGTGCGCGCATCTCCAGATGTGTCAGATGCCTCATGCGTGCCAGATCACCCAACATCTGGTAATTGATCAGAGCGAAGTCTGGTGGAGGAATTCGAGTTTCCAGTGCGAATCGCTTGAGATTGGGTAATCTCCGTATATGGTTCAGAACACCGTCTACCAGTGTGGTCACACTAAGGTCGAATTGCTCAACTGTATCCATAATCTCACTCTGTAGCAGCGTTCGAGCTCCTTCTTCCGTCATGGTGAGAACGGCCTTCTCCAAGTTATTGAATGCGTAAGGAACGGTGTCTCGGATCGTTTCAGCCAGATTCTGGTTGATTTCGAAGTCCAGAACTACACCCTTGATCAAAGGCATTCTGGCTATTCGGATTACAGTGTTAGCTTGAACAAGATCTGAAGCTCCGCGAGATACCCCAATGTATTGAAGGTTGGTCAGGGTGTTAAGGACTGTCATGAGCTGGTCTGGCGTAGCGTCTTGTATATGGCGGTACAGTTCAAGACGGGTGAGATTTGGACACTGCCCAAGATTCAACAAGTAATTGTCCGGTACAGACACTAGAGGAGGTGGCACAGAATGACCTTCGATGCAAAGTTCTGTCAGCCTCGGACCGAAGAACTGAGAGACGTTGAGATTGCATCCTGGAACCCTTCTAGGGTGACGAATAGCCAAAGACCGCAGGTTGCGAAAATTGAGATGCCTCGTTTCGTGTTGACGGCTTCGATGACCATAGATTTCGAGCTCGTGAATATGATTGATGAATTTTTGCCGATCAGCACGATGAATTTCCGTGGGATTCATCAGGTGTTCGAAGCCTAGTGGTCCAAGGATTTTCCACTTCTCTTCCGTCGCTAGGGCCCTCCATCCGCTGTGTACCAGCGACATGTTGAACAGATCTGTTGCATCTGATTCTAGATTCTCGAGTATTATCCTTTTGATCTCCGGCGGTATAGCTAACATTGGTGCACTCATCTTGGCGAAACTGATTTTCGTACTCAATGGATGAGTTCAGTAGATGTGTCAGGCTGAAGTTTCGATTCTGGATTAGCTGACGGGTGGGCTTGTCATGCACTTGTGGTGAGTCCCTGGAAAACAAGATAGCGATGCAAATGCTGATTTTTCAATCCTGGTAAACACAGTCAGAAAGAATCCACCTTTGTCTGTCAAAAGTCGACCGGATGCGGCGTGCTGGTTTCGTTCTGTCAAAGAACTCTCCCAACCACTGCCCTTGAGTGATAGAGAAATTACGACAAAGAAATACCTTCAACGAGAAAGTACCAAGCAACCAGCTATACTCGACACTGCCTACATGTGTTAGCGTGGCCTAAAACGACATGTACTGCTTTCATTTATGATAGAAACTGAGGGATAGAAGTATCTTATAACATGACGTCTTGCACTAGAGCACAATACAACAATTTGCTGAAACGAAATTAGATGTTCCTCTACACGCGCAAAGTCAAGTAGGAAAAGATGCACAAAACGCCCCCTTCTATACTAACCCTCATCATCTCCGATCGTACCAACACCAAACCTATTCCTCGCCCTTGACAGCCGAGCTCGCTTATCCACTACAACACTAACTACCTACCTACACCCCTCCCTCGCATCCTCGATATCATGATCTCCTACTTCCTACAATTCAAAACAGCAGCTCTTCTCCCAACACTCTCCACAGTCAACGCAGCTCTATGTCTCTTCTCCGTAATAATATACTCTCTGTACAAATACGCTAGACCAACCGCACCACCAGGTCCAAGCGCTACGGTGAATAATGTCATGGTAAGAATGATTTCGAACCAGCTTTTCTCCAGCATACCTGCAGATTTGGCATCCCAGGCGAAGTAAAAGAGCCATAGATATGTGGATGTGATGAAGAGGAGTAAATCCCATTGAACCAGATCAGCAGAAAAAGATTGTACATCCGTGAAGTTTTGAGCCAAATGCTGCGGGATGAAGAGATGGTAGAGCGATACAGGTGTATTGAGCACCGTACAGAGCCAAATAACAGTCGACAGCAGAGCAGGCACAGCGATCGTGTATTGAATGGTAAAGACATCTCTCTTCGGAGCACAGATTTTGTCTTCGTCAATGGTGTCGTTCCAGAATCTGCTGATAGCCCATTGAGCGATCGAATGCCAGATTGGGAAATAGCGCCAGATTTGCAGCCATGTTTGACTTTCAAGATTGTCGGGGAGGAAGTAGCTCTGCAGCAAAGGTAGGTAATAGACCGTCAACAAAGAAGGTAGAATGGCACGGGTGTAGTTCAATCTGGTCAGTCTCATGTCGGTGGCTTTGAAGGAGTCGATTGGGGTCATTACCCAGTGGAGGAAAAAGTACAGAGGAGCTACTATTCCTACGCCTTTTGACTGGGCGAAGAAGGCGAACAAGCTAGGGCTGGCAATTGTCAGTCACAGTCGACGCCTACCACACGGCGTAGGTCACTTACAGCTGAACGGGCATCAGAGCATTGCAGCGACGAACGGCTTCGATGGACCAGATTGCGAGGATGACGCCGAAGTGAGCCAAGAGAGTAGCGATGCGGAAGCCGGTAGCAAGATCAGTATTCTCTGCAGTAGCGATATACACATTCGACAGCATGGCAAATCTGTCGCAACGTTAGTCACGAAAGAAGGTCAGATTGTGACATTACTTACCGGTTGCTCTGTCCTCCGATGGAAGCAGGCGGCAGTCCAGTGCCATTGCGAGTCACGTCGAACATATCTCCATTTTCAGTATTAACGATTGCAGGGTTCGCAATACTTATGGCATAAACGAACAGACCGAGGAAGGGGAGAGCGACCAAAGCTCGACGGAAGAAACTCTCCTTATGACCATCGCCTTGCTCAGGGTTGAATGGCAGAGCGCCTTTGAGAGATGCTTCCGGAGGGGGCAGGTAATCGAGCAAAGTCGCTCCGACTGCCATGTTGCTACCTAGGTTCTCGAGAAAGTCTCCAAGAATAGTCAGTCCATATTTTGCGAACAAGATATGACCCCACGTCGCCAGGGCTTGGACGCGGGTGAGTAGGTTTGAAGCGTCGATGGCAGCTTTGGCTCTCACTTCGCGATTCTTCTGGTAACCTTGGAGGCAGGCAACGATTTGATCCTCGGTGGGTCGCCCTTGTTTGATCTGATCGGCCAGCTTCTTGATTGAGTTGGCGAGAGCAGCAGCACTTTCCATTGCTGCGTTGCCTCCAAAGCCTGTTTGGTGTCAGCTTTGTTTAGAATTTTTGAACATGGTCATGCTTACCAGCATTTGGCGTCATCTTGTGTGAGGCGTCGCCGACACAAGCGATACGTCCCCATGTCCAAATCTTGGTCTTGTCAGCACGCTATCAAACAATAGCAACAATAGCACTACCTTGTAAGAAGCGGTCTCGACTCCAACAAGAGTGCTTGAGACGCTATGCTTGTGTATATCTTTAAACTGCACATTCTCCGTAGCTTTCATGTTGCCATGACGCTCTGCAAATTCAGCCTTGTCAGCTTCAGTGTATGTCGGGATGTGGGGCAGCTTGTAAGTCTTGTCCATCTTTTCGAAAACGAAGTAGTAGGTGCGATCATCCTTGCCGACGATGGTCATCAGGCTGCAGTCCTTGTTGTAGCCGACATGCAAGTCACCGATGGTTAAACCAGCCGAGGACGAAGCGATTCCGTAAAGACATTGATAGGAACACTCGAGAGCTTTGGAGAATAGTCAAAGAGACGTTTGACGTTGAAGGTGATGGATGGCTTACAGTCTTTGTCGGCCTTGACGAGCTCCGGATCTTGTTCATCCGCAAGACGCCACATTTCACTCCTGGCTTTCGAGTTGACACCATCTGCTCCAGCCAGGATATCACCAGTATAAGAGCTGCCATCTTCACAGACGACTGTGACTCCATTGGGTTGTTGGCGGACCAGCGAAAGCTTTTTTCCCACAAGTACCTTGCTCTTGTCCTTCAGGTTGTCATACAGAACCTGTAAAATATCTTGTCTATCGCTGAATGCGAAACCATATCCAGACCTGTGCCGCATGAGTACGGACTGAGGTATGTTGAGCGTCTTCTGCGACCTACCTGGACTGCATGAGCTGCGAGACACCGTTGGGCTTAGTCAACAGTTCACCAGCGCTGTCGCGATCGTAGATCCATTGAATAGGTTCCTAGCCAGGTCAAAGACTGCACGCGACTTTGATCGGAGACGTTCAAGCATACCACACAGGCATACAGAGCATCTCTACAGCCTAGCTGGTCCATGATCTGTGAAGCATGAGCTTTGAGTTTACAACTCGTAGCTTGAGGTAGGCTGTACTGACTCTACAGCCATTTGACATGATGCCGATGGAAGCACCAACCTGCGGAGCTATCTCTTGCCTTCTCTCCAGGAGGACATAGTCGATCGATGCTTGCTGTTCATCTCGTTACAAACGTCGCTGATGATATCACACTAGGTATCGAACCTCGAGAGCATTTGCGAGCGTCAGACCAGCGATGCCGCCGCCGACAACGACGACTTTCAGTGGAGTAGTCATGGGTGAGAAATGGAGCTTTGAAAAGGACAGATGATTTATGTTGTGCGACGAGGAAGCATTGAAGATATCGTTGATGCAGGCCCAGCAGAATGGGCATAAATAGAGGAATGCGGAGGATATGGAGATGTACGAGTGAGGTGACAACATGAGATACCGGAAACCCATCATAGCGCTTACCTGAGACTTGACGGACTGTGAATAGGGTACTACCGGTGGGTGACACGAAGCATGGAGCATTGACCTACTGGTTGCTACTGAGTGTCGCATGGGGACACAACTAGAAGATTACAAATGATTCGGCGGAACAGCCAGTACAGAGGGAGAAGCGTACAAGTCAGGCAGTACGGGATGAACGGGAAAAGAAAAGTGTGCTGAGGGAACGAAGAGTAATGCTGACTAGAGAAATGCCAGGATTGAAAGAGAGTTTTGGCCACCGAGGCTGGCTTCACCGGTGCGACTCGATGATGAAGGGATCACAAGCGCCCGTTTCGGGCCCTGCAGAAGCGAGCAAATCTCAAGGTCAATCGTAAGCACGGCAGGCCGCTTGCATCAAGATCTTGTGATGGGCTGGACAAAGCGATCGGAGTCGAGGATGTGGATGAAAGAGAACCAAAAGGATTTGGAGGATTCCGGAAGGGCGGGGTCTGCTAGCGCCAAGAAAGCCGGCGGTCGGGAAACTCCGCTTTCGAGAGACGCGCGCCCTCGGCCAGCGACGAAGGAGGAAGTCGCGACTCGACGAGAAATCACCATCATCGAGAAGGAAGGAGCAGATGACCAGTTGGCAGGGAAAGAGATAGAATAAGCACGCGATTACTGTATGCAGCAAGAGCTGTGGATCGGTTCGCTAAGGAAGGAGCTGCTACACGCGTCCAACTCGAAAGACGCGCCCGAGAGCGTCCACACCCACCGACCACCCTCCATACCGCCAACGATACCCCCTGAAGGCATCTCCATACCATCCAGTATGGCCGACCTCACCACTCTCGACGATCCGACAACTGATCAACTGCCCATCGACACGGGTGATCATGATGGCGACGTCACTGATGCGAATAACGACAATGACAATGAGAATGACAACGACGAAGCACCCTCGACCTACAACATCGTCTGTGAAGCGGCACCTCCTGAGCGACGCTTCCCATCATTCGAGGCGGCCATAGAGTTCGGCAACCAGTGGTCGCGCGAGAATGGCTTCGACCTCGTCCGCATCAACAAGGGCAAGCAAGGCCGCAACCCCCAGGGCGTGACTTACAAGTTCCTGTGGGAGTGCAAGCGTCATGGCAAGCCCGCAAACACTCGCAAGTTGACGCCCGACAGACGACAGCGAGCAGCTCGTGGTTCGGTCAGGATGGGTTGTCGTATGCGCATCGTCCTCGTCGCCGTCGAGCCTCAAGTGCCTCAGGGCGAGTGGCAGATCAGACACTGCGGGCGCAACGGCCACAATCACGGCCCTGACAATGCAGAGACTTTCCCTGCCGTCCGTCGTCGTACCCGAACTCATGAGATGGACGTCTTTATGGCTACACAACTGCGTCAAGGCTTGTCCAGATCAGAGACGCTTCAACTTGTCCGTCAACACTGGCCAGATGCTCTGGTCACTCGCCAGGATATTGGGAACTTTGCAAAGACGTTTGCCCAAAAGATTGGAGCTTCACGTCTGACCCCTGAAGCCACTCCCGACAACTCACCATTGCCGCCTGTGCCTTCTGCATCTACCAACGTCGCTCCGATCGCACCAGCCAACACTCAACATGCTCAGCATTCTCAACCCCAACACCCTCTCTCTCACCAACATCAACACCCCATGCAACCACTCGGCATGCCCATCCAGCAGCAGTCTGCCAACGATGCGACTCGAGCTGCTTACCAGGCCGGCTACCAAGCAGCCGTTGAACAACATCGCATCAACAGCGACCTCAATCATCGCGTGCAAGCTCTGGAGAGTTCCCTCCAAGTCCAAGATCGCATCGTTGCCCTCGAGCAGACTGTCAATAATCTGACTCAACTCATCATGAGTGCGTACATGCCTCACATACAGCATCCTCAATCTTGACGGAAGCTGTTTAGGGGGTCTGAAAAGGCAGGCGCTTTTGGAGTTTTTCCTTGCTTTACGTGATACCCATGGCTTTCCTTCGTCTTACGCCTCGACCTTTCTTTGTTATTGTAATCGACACAGTTCTTATCATGCGGCCTTGATTCCTCGATTGGTTCATTGGTTGTACTCTCTCCCTTGCTTCCTGGCCTGGCAAGCTTCAGCGCTTAACAACCTGATTCATCGCGGACTGTCGCATGTCGTCTTCTGACCTCGCTTTTGCTTTCCACTGCATCAACAATTCGCCATGTCGTCAGCAGTGCAATGTCTCTCTTTGCTGGAGATACTGTGCCCAATATTCGACCATCTCCAGGATGATCGCATCACGTTGTACTCTGCTTTGTTTGTTAACTCAACTTGGTCAAGATACAGTGTGGAAGTGCTCTGGCGGAGCGCGCCTCTATTTACGCTCAACCTGATCGATCATTCTCGACGACAGCGCATCGCGAACGACGTTCACACTTCATGTTTCTGGAAGAGCGATCATCTTCTCTCCGCTCCCGGCTGTGAACGTCCGCGGTTCTCGTCACTAGAAAAATGTTTGCTTCAAATTAACAGTTTGTTTGATCTGGACGACTATCGTTTCTACGTTCCTCCGTCCTTTACCTGCTCACCGCACCGGCTTGGTACTTGGGTGAGAGATGCCGAAGAGATTGACCCGTGCGAGTCATGGAAGAGACAATGCTCTGTCAGCCGTTTGCTTGAGATACGTCTTGCTTTGCGAGGGGAACCCGCCAACAATGTCGCGCTAAAACCCCATCCTCGACCCCAGCAAACGCCCGGCGGTCACGCCCAATTTCTTGAGCGCAGTCCGAAGTTGCGATGCGTCTTGGCCGTGTCTAGCACTCGGTCTTATTCTAGTATTGCTGCGTTCTTTGGTCGCCTGACTAGCTTGGAAAACCTTGGAAAACTCTCCCTCCCTCTGCTTCGCTTTGATTATGTGAGCTTGACAAGATGGATACATCAGCGTGAAGGGAAGCGAGTCGCACCTAAGTTGACGCATCTCGCTATAGATCTCGTCTCAAGGTGCTCAGATACCAATTGAGCCCATACTTTCAAGACTAACGAGCCTCACGATTGGTCTATTGAACAGCAGGGATGTCTGAGATTACCTTGCACGCGGGCCATCGTGTTGTCGTGGACGAAGGCACATTTCACGATATCGCTACTATTGTAATGCTCAATGAACCGAATCTTACGCTCCCCAACACTTTGGCCGAGATCTCTCCGAGACAATTCGCTGCAATGATCATTCTCATGACAGTAGAAACATATTTCTTTCTCGGTGGTCAGGAGTCTTGATGACAATGCTTGTTTCAGTCGTCTCTCACGGTACGGGGAAGTGGTTGATGATGAGTGTCTTCAGGGTATCTAGCTTGTCAAGAAAGGATAATCGATGTACCCCCTCGGCGTCTCGGGAGTGTAAGCCAAAGCGCCATCAAAAGCATTTGGCCCGATACCCTTCTTGAAGCATTCCACCAAATCCGGAGTCGAAGCAAACGATCGTCCAAAGCCAACTGCCAACTTGAAATCTTTGTACTCCTCCTCAATTGCAGCTCTCGCAGACTCCGCATCGAAACCACCAGTGATGATGACAGGGGTGTCCTTTGTCCAGCTGTCAAAGACGAAATCCAAAGGCTCCTCACGGTCCACGTCATACCAGTTGTCTACCTTTGAGGTGATGACGTGAAGGTAAGCCAGGTCGAACTTCTGCAATTCGGTGACCAAGTGTGAGAATTGGGTTCCGGGGTTCATAGGTGTGATGGAGTGATAAGTGCTCCATGGGCTGATGCGAAAGCCAACTCGATCGCCACCAACAACTTTCACAACGGCGGCTGCGACTTCCAGAGCAAAGCGTGAGCGATTTTCCACGGAACCACGGCAGCGGTCTGTGCGGTTGTTGCAGGACTCTTGTATGAACTGGTCGATGAGGTAACCATTGGCTGCGTGGAGCTCTACACCGTCGAACCCGGCAGCGATGGCTTTGCTTGCAGCCTCAGCATGATCCCTAATTGCCTGCTGGATGTCCTCCTCTGTCATTGGCTTTGGCGGTGTCTCGTCGTCTTCAACCTCGATAGCGTGGTCGTTGGGGTAGTGGTCGTTCATAGAAGATTTTGGGGTAGAGGTGGAGCAATACTTCGTGACCCCAACGCCCTACCCCAAAGCTTATACACATCGAATCGATCTCCATTTCTCGCGATTCGAACCATTGTGGTAACTCTTGTTCCGGTAAGACGTTCACTCTGCGCTGTCAGCAAGTAATTTCTTCGCAACATGCGTTTGTCATGAATTGATTCTCCGAACATTGGAGATCAAGACTTCAGAACCAACGTCACTGAAGCAGCAATGAGGAGTCTTCGCTAGCTTAACTTACAAATCAGAATGATGTCGCTTGTAAGTACGAGACACGAGTTACGGGATACGATAACATATAAGAGTACTGACAATTGTCCTACTTTGACCTCGCCATCTTCTAAACTCGATCAGCTCCAGTTCCTTCCATCCAACGATCATGAGCCATGTCGAATAACACCATCAAACCCCTGATACTCCACGCCCATGCAACAGGACCAAACCCTTACAAAGTGGCCGCTGTCCTCGAAGCTCTCAACCTTCCTTACAATGTCAGACTCTGGACCTTCGCCTCCGACTCCCACGGCGTTAAGGGCCCTAAATTCCTCGCCATCAACCCCAATGGCCGTGTCCCCGCTCTCCAAGACCCAAACACCAACATTACCAGCTGGGAAAGCATGGCTTGCATCAACTACCTTCTCCGCAACTATGACACCGATGACAAACTTGGTGCGTCCAGCGAGGCCGGCAGAGTGGAAATTGATCAATGGACTAGCTTTTTGATCAGTACCATGGGGCCGATGATTGGACAGTGTAATTGGTTCCGCCATTACAATGCAGTCAAGAATGATGATGCGTACAAGCGGTATGAAGCTCAGGCTTACAGATGTTTTGGGGTGCTGGAGGTTCAATTGGAATCGCATGAGGGCGGGTGGGTCATTGCGGGGGAGAATCACAGCGTGGTGGACTTGCACTTTGAGCCTTGGATCCGTCAGCATGGGTATGCTGGTTTGAGTCTGGATGAGTACCCCAAGATTAAAGCGTGGCTGGACAAGGTGCAGGGGCTTCCAGAAGTTATTAAGGCGTACGAGATGGTCAAAGCTGGAGAGGAAGTGTAGGCGGTGGAAGTTTTCGTCGGTGGGCCGAGACCTCTTGTTGACCGTTGGATGATACCAAGAGAAACTGCTGTGATTCTTTGTCGCCGAGAATGCAAAAAGCCTGTTGGTATCTGACGAAGTGAATCGGGTGCTGCGAGTTCCACAGACCCAACGACGTCGAAGTTGTTGTCCAGTTTCTTCGACAGAATTTCTTCTCTCCACAACAATCAGAAACATCAACCTTCTACCACAAAATCACTCTGTTCATCCGCACAACGACGACGACCAACCACTTCGCAACCCTACCTGGACAAGGTCGTCCATCAAGAGCCCTTCCTGCAGAGATCGCTGAGCAGATTCTTAGTGACCCCATTCTCAACAGAGAGGACTTGAAGAGGATCATCCGCGCCAACTGTCCGTCCTTTTCTGAACCGGCCAAGAGACGGAACGATGCTTAGCAAACATCTTTGCAAGCCGCCGAGGATGAGAGAAAAGCGGCAGTGGTTGATCGGAGTCTTCCATTCTCGTGTGAGTCGTCTGGCATCTAACGATGCTCTTCCTCCGGGTTGGTACGGTCGAGTGTTGGGCGTGACTAGAGCAATAGTTCATCGAAGACTTTTTTCTTCTACTTCATTGACTCCTGACGTGTCTTCAAAGACAATGGTTAGTAGGCACCGAATCTTCTGTGGTGTATCCAGGACCGACCGTTCCGTGACAATGGCTTGTAATCGTATATGTAATTTGGGGCTAGCTTCCAATGCGTGTGTGGAAGAATCTACAAAATGTTGAAAATGTGGTGAGCTGCTTCTGATGGCGAGCGGATAGGTCGACTCCCGTCGACGCGAGCTCGCTTACATCTTGTCGACACTCAGAATCTCAAGCGCCGAGGAACAATCCAAGAGAGAAAGCACTGACCGCCGATTCGATGAGATTTCTCGACCAATTGCCCTTCTCAATAAACAACAAGACTCTTGTTCATGCCAAGTAGAACGACAAACGAGCCAAAAGATGACAGCAACCCCCTCTCCGTCTGCCATCGCCGCCACAGCTACCGCCACAGCCTCCCCGACCATCATGCGCTCAAACAACATGGCTCGCCCTCGGGTCGTCGCCTTACCCAGTGAGATGGTTGCAATGGTGTTGAGCGATGTTGAACACGACAGAGCGACGTTGATGTCGGTAATGCGATCTAACAAAGAGATGTTCGAGCATGCAGTGCGCCTCTACTGGGTCCTGGTCAACCCCTCAAACAGGCTCCTCGATAAACTTTCTTCCATGACCAGTCTGGGGCGCCAGCAAGTCTACGCTCAGCACATTCAGCGCCTTCATATCGACGTGGCTCCTTTGATGATCCTACCCCCCCTCCACCACATTCGGTTCAACAAGCTCAGAGAGCTCGTAATCATCTACAAAGAAGCAGAATCCTCAACCCAACTCCCCCACGCTCCTGCCGGCTGCCACATTGGCATTAGCCACCTCTGAAACCCCAGCCTGGAGGTGCTGAAGTTGGAAGACGAACCATTCACACCCGGTCGTTACTCGACGGGTAACTTCTTGCCGCATCTCGCCGGCCGCTGCCCGGATTTACGCACTTTGAGCATCCGCTCCGAGGTCATGGGCGCATCACACCGTTGTCTGATCAGGGTTATCGAGGGGTGCAAGAAGCTCCGGGGTCTTAGCATGAACTCTCATGCCAGGGCCCTGATTGACGCTCGAGCCCTGAAGCACATCGCTGCTCATCCTCGACTCTTTTTCTTCCGAACGGACAAACTCATCACGGCTTCGGATGTTCGCTTTGCCCTCTCCGACAATGGCCCATCGCCCTTTGGCAGACTTCGCCGGATGTGCCTGAGAACTGAGACTGAAGCTGCGGTCCTGATGGTACCGCACACACCCAAGTTGGAAATTATGGAGATCAGACTCTCCGGTCCTGGCAACATCTTCGCCCATCTTCACGAACTCGAGCAGCTGGAACAAATGACCCTGTTCTTCATGACCGATCACATCCTCACAGAAGACGACTTTAACGCTCTCATTCCTCACGCTTCGCTCCGCGAGCTTGAGCTCGGCCCCCTCGATACCGCCAACCTTTACGCCTCCTCAGTCTCCGTCACTGCTCTGCTCAGAGTCTTTGCTGCACTGCCTAAGATTAGGACTCTCCGCTTGCTCGCCCACAACCGCTGGAATGTCGATCTCCTCGTCGGACTCGGCCGCCTTCTTCCTCATCTAGAGCGACTTGAGATTGCTAGTACATATGATTTCTCGATCATGGAGTCTCTCCCCACCGCCATCTTCCCTTGTCTCACGTACCTTTGCGTCACTAAAGTCAAGGATATCGGCGGTCCCGGAACTCTGTAAGCATTCTCACGATCCAGTCCATTGTGATATTTGTACTAATTATTTTGTACAGTGAGCACAGAGCTCAGAAGGTTGCTCAGCTGGTTCACAGACATGCACCTAAGCTCAAGGGGTTTGTGCCAATCGCTGGCCATTTCTCTCGAAAGGTGCGGAGAGAATGGTGGTGGATGGCTCAAAGGCTCAGAAGTTGATCTGATCTTCACTCACCACCACGACGTACGTTCCACAGCAGAAGTGATAGCTATGGAAAACATGAGGAGGAAGGACATTTGCGCAGTAGTGATACATTGTCTAGCAATGCATCAAAGTCTGCCACACGTTCACTCCAGCACCCGCCCTACCCAACTTTAAAGAATTCGAATGGACCCTTTTGTAGGCGTCCTTTGCAAATAGAATTCAATCGTTCATTATTACAACCAGAAGATCAACGTGATACTCGCAAGGGATGCCAGGATACACAATGATCTACTCGAAATGTGTTTTGCGGGCACGACAAAAGTGAAGCCAGGGTGTGAGGCTCAACAGTGCGACTTCGCAAAATTTGCATGCCATCTTCAATTTCGTGAATGATTCTAGCTTGCCCCTCACGGATCCTAGAGACTATGAGTTGCGCTTCTCGAGATGTAGCAACGTTGTGAGACGTAGTAGATGTCTAGCATGAGCGTTAACTTCTATTACACCTCGCTAGACAAATCATTGACTTGGGAAAACTTCTTGCTTTTCCACACGGAGAAACATATCATCCTCGTAATTTGACAGCTAGGTTCTCTGCCAGCACCTGTTAGTCTCGGAGAAGCACTCCATGCACAAGATGATGTCGCGTGTAATGCAACATCTCCTCTACCGCGGCAAGGGCATCGGGAAATGTCGCGCAAACTCTATCTGGGCCGGCCAAACCTTGTCTCCATGTTTTTGCTCGATCACATCGAGTAACACGCCCGCCGCACCTATATCAGCGACAAAAGTGTGAAAAGATAGACAAGATACACCAACAAGCCAAGTCGCTTGGATTTTCCATGGCCAAGCTGTTGAGATGTCAGTTCATTGGCGCGCTGTTTCTCTAGACTTTACTCATCCGTTCGCGTAATTATCTGCTGGCGGGGATGGTATGCGACTGCTCTTCCAATTCGTCACAACAATACTCGAGTCTCAAGATGTTTCTTCTACGGCTTCGATTCCCTCTTTTCTGCATCCTTCTCGACTTCTAGAGCGGCCCCGGACAGGATGACTTGCAGCGTGGAGTCGCTATCTAAGGTTCTGGTGACGCCCGTTTCGATCAGCCTTCAGCCACATCCCCATCCTTTTGCTGCGCATTGACCTCATCCAAGGTACGTATCCTTATCTATAACGACGACCCTTGAGGAAGAAAAATATACATATAGCTTGGTTGATTCATCGTTCTCGGTCCTCCAGACACGCGACAACTTTCCAACATGCCTTCGTTGTTACAGAATATCGTGAGCATCATCTCCAGCTGTTCCGTAATCCACACATCAAACTTACTGTCTCCTAGGAAGTCGAGCATGACAATGGTCTGTCGAACAAGGAGTTGTTCCTCACCAATCATGACTTGAAGATTGTCGAGCCGGAACGTCGTCAATGGACCGCTTTCAACTTTGTCGGCTTCTGGATTGCAGACTCATTCAACATCAACACATGGATGATTGCTGCTTCATCGCTTGATGTCGGTCTTTCTTGGTGGCAAGCTTGGATTTGTGTCTGGTTGGTGAATTTTGGGATCAAGGAGCAAGGCTCTGACTGACATGCGTCTCAGGGTCGGCTACAGTATATCGGCGTTCTTCATCTGCTTGACCGGTCGCGTCGGCGCAGTCTACCACATCTCTTTCCCCGTCATGAACAGATCATCGTTTGGTATCTACGGATCGCTGTGGCCGGTCTTGAACCGTGCTCTGATGGCTTGGTAAGTACCAGATCAACTTCTCATCCCATCATTCCTTCTGACGTTGCAAACAGTATCTGGTACGGAGTCCAAGGCTGGATTGGCGGAGAGTGCGTCTACCTCATGATTCTCGCCATATGGCCGTCATTCGGAACCCGTCCTTCCTTGACCAAGGAGATCGCTCTGGGAGGCACTGTCAACTATCTCATCGGCTTCATTCTCTTCTGGGCCGGCTCGCTGCCATTCATCTGGTTCCCCGTCCACAAAGTCCGCCATCTCTTCACCGTCAAGGCCGTTGTCGCACCCACCGCCGGTATCGCGTTCCTCGTCTGGGCGCTAGTGAGAGCAGGAGGAGCTGGCAAGATCATTCATCAACCCGCCAAAGCGAAGGGATCCGAACTTGCTTGGGCCATCATCACCGGCATCATGTCCTCCGTCTCCAACTTCGCTACCCTCATCGTCAACGACCCTGATTTCTCTCGTTTCGCCAGCAAGCCCAGCGATGCTCTTCTCCCTCAATTCATCACCATTCCCCTTGGATTTGGTCTCACCTCTCTCATTGGTATCCTCGTTGGCTCTGCTTCTGCAGTCATCTACCCCGAACTTGGTGCAGTCTGGAACCCGCTTCAACTTCTCAACGCCTTCATCACCGAAGACGGCCATGGCAGTGCCGGCGCAAGAGCAGGCGTCTTCCTCATCGCCGCCGCTTTCGTCGTCGCCCAACTCGGCACCAACATCGCCGCAAACTCAATCTCCGCAGGTACCGATCTGACCGCCCTCCTCCCCCGCTACATCAACATCCGCCGCGGCGGCTACATCTGCGCCGTCATCGGTATAGCCATCTGTCCATGGCAATTTGTCGCCGGCTCCAGCACATTCACTACATACCTCTCCGCCTACTCTGTCTTCCTCTCCGCCATCGCTGGGCCCATGATCATCGATTACTACTGCGTGCGCAAGGGGTATCTTCAAGCTAGAGATTTATACTCTGCTGATGTCAATGGCCCTTATTACGGTCGCTTTGGCATTCAATGGCGTGGCTATGTGGCGTATTTCTGCGGCATCCTCATCAATGTCGTTGGCTTCGCCGGCGCTTGTGGGGCTTCCGTCCCGATTGGTGCGACGTATATCTACCGCTTGAACTTCTTCACAGGCTTCTTGGTAAGTGGTGGTGTGTATTGGGTTCTTTGCTCCATCTCGCCAGTCAAGGCGCAAAACCCAGTGGGCTCGTGGTTGGAGGCTCCTGAACCGGATGAGGAGGATTTAAGTAATGTGGTCAGTCATGGGAAGGATGTTGGGGAGTACACTTCTGGTGTTAATGTGGAGCAGGGAGGATTTTTTAGGAAGAAGATGGATGCTGTTACGAAAGCTTTGTAGATGTTAAGATATCTTAAACACATGACTATTGCTATGTGTCAGGGGGAGATCTTCTTAATAGACACAGAACACGATTCTCATGCACATTAAGGTCTTAGGGGGAGTGTTGGATTCTAGAAGAGACTTGATAGAGTGCTAGTCGAAGAAGCCTTTGTGCCTATTAGCTAGAAGCCTCTAGAAGGTTAGCAATGGCAAACATGGCCTTTAAGACAGTCTTAGTCATTGTAGCAGAGTAGATATATAGATCGAGCTCTTCCCTCTATATGCAATTCAAGTCTTACACTCATTAGTTTTAACAGGTTGTGAGTAGAGCACCACGTCTAAATCTAACTCTACATTTGGACAAGCATCTGTGTATTAACACCCATCGATCCCGGTCCCCTACGGATTGCAAAGCGAACCTTGTTAATGTCTGTCCGTTGCAGGAGCAGAAAATAATTAGAGGTGGCTGGACAGAGTAAACACATAGCATTTAATATCTACTCGAACAAAGGGGCAACATTACTTCTCCCTTGCTTCTACCTACTTTATCCCTTGCTTTAAGTCTACATTAAGACATTAACCGGAGGCAAGGGAGAACTATAGAAGCTCTTGACATCAAGACATAATATATTGTCTCTTTAAGATGACAGGCGGCTGAGGGAGCTTCGAGCTGGCGATCATATATATGAAGGAGTTTCTACACATTTTATCGTGACCTGCAACAAGACCGAAGTTCGAGTTTTGGATTATCTCGATCCTATCCCGAATCTCGACGAAGTTCGACGGTTGCTTAGTTGTCGACCCGACTCGAGCACGTTTCGAGCTTGCGACTTTTCTGTTTACCCTTTCTATAGAAGAAATCGAAACTTACCCTTCTACCAGCCGGACTTGACGCGTCGTTCGACTCGAAAATCTGTCGAACACGCGACTTCATCTTTTCCCTCTTGGTCAACAACACGATAACATCCTCCTACACAAACTTACTTCTGCGCGCAATCGCAATCAACCTTCAACTCACAACCCCATCATGAGTATATCCAGCACCGGCCTCATCGTGGGCCCTCTTCCTGCTCAGTATGCATCAACACCCACTTCCACCACTTCTCTGCTGACTTTTCCAGGCATCCAGCAGAGCTTTTTGTGCACACCATGCCACGCACCAACGCACATCCAGTCCTTCATACAGGAGAACACATCAACAAGATCATGGGGTACCTCCACAGCGACAAGCGCACACTCAGCGTTGCAGTCGCCGTGTGCAAGCAATGGACCTGGGCTGGTCGTCATCTCCTGTGGGACGACGTCAAGCCGAAGGAAGTCGCCGCCACAGTGTCAAGTCACAGAAGGCAACAGTACTACGCCACCTTCATCCGAATTCTGGACTTTGACTGGTTCGAAGCCGTCTTCGGCTCGCTCAACCTCAGCCACCTCGAGTTTTCCAACCTCCAGACGCTTTCGCTGCACGAGCAACATCTGAGACCGCGCGGTCCGAATGTCATGCTCGCACTCATCACTCCCGCCCTGAAGTCATTGACCATTATCGCCGATCATGGTCTCATCCAAAGAGCCCCTGAGACAGACGCTCAATGGCTCAAGAAGCTACAGCATGTCGCAATCAAGCTCTCGAAGTTGACCATGACCTTCAACATCTGTGTTACGACAGAACAGCTCGACGCCTTCTTCAAGTCCATGCCCCCGCTCACTCACCTTGCACTCGGTGACGACGTCAGCGAGACTTTGTCCGACGAGGGAGTCGCAAGCATCTTCGCCAACCCCCACCTCGAGGACCTGACTCTAATCCGTCCCATCACCCCCTCCACCATGAGCCGTATCCAGGTCGCCTGCACCAAACCCCTCGACAAGATGCGCACCCTGAACCTCAGATTCGACGACGGCGCCGGCCGCGCAGCTTCTGCACTCTTTCGCCTAATGCCCAACGTCCAGAACGTCTACATCTGTCTCGAAAACAAGCTCGGCTACTGGAGACACACGACAGATTCCATCGTCTTCGCCACCCTTGGATCTCTGAAGAACATCACCACTCTCCAGATTGACATTGAGCCGAACATCGTCTTGAGAGAAACAGACCTGATTGCCCTTTCGCCTCTGAAGCAACTGGAAGTGCTCAGTCTCTGCCTCACCGACGATGCTCATTTCCCCAATCAAGTCAACGTTTTGGCCCGCGGTCACGCTCTGCTGAAGATGTTGCTCGGAATGGTTTCCCTGAAGGATCGCCAGATCATGTTGCCTGGAGTTGTTTGGGCCAAGCCTGAGGAGGTTGAGAAGTACGAGGCGCTTTGCAAGGAAAAGGGATGGAACACCGAAGACGAGACTCAGGTCGTTGCTCATCCGCTCTGATGGAACAGATGAGGTACAGCATGAACCGTCAGCGACTATGAGGGAGGGAGAGAGAATCGTCACGCGTATGAGGGCGCTGCCGCTGGGGGTCAATTGGCTATAAATTTTACTTTTGCACCTGCTTCAATGATAATGCTTTTGTTTTCCACTGCGACCCCAGACCCGCTCTAGTGTCGAAAATATGAAGTGACATGAATTAGAACCAGATAGCTGGCCGCTCGGACTGTCCTTGTCTCCTGTATGGGAAGCGTTTCTCTCATGAGCAGACGTGCAAGAAAGTTCGTCAAACAGAGTTGCCGAAGCCGTTTCAAACTCTGCCGGCAAAGACCTATCGCCGATGTCAAAGATACATATCATTGCTTTCCCATACATCCCTCATATTCTCACGGGCTTCATTCTTCGCAAATTCGACAGCTTTTCTGACAAACTCGAGACGATACCACATAAAAGATGGCTTCTGCAACCAGATCTCTACCAATCCTCTCTCTCCAAGCAGCAGAAGCAGCAGCCTTAGCATCACAGCAAAAAGCTAAAGAACTAGGCATAGGTAATCCTGCCCACCCCTCCCATTCTTGCACAACAACCTCTCTCGTTCAGTCTAACCAACACTTCCCACACCCACAGACGTCAACATCGCCATCGTAGACAGCACACTCCACCTCCTCCACTTCACCCGCATGCCAACCGCAAAATTAACTTCCATCTCCATCGCCATCAACAAAGCCTTTACAGCAGCTGGCCACCGTCTCCCCACCTCTGACTACAATTCCCCCACTTTTTTTCCCGGCGGCATGGGTTGGGGTATTCAGTATAGTAATGGAGGCAGGTTTTGCACATTGACGGGTGGTGTGCCGATCTTTGTTGATGGGCAGGTGGTGGGGGCGATTGGGGTGAGCAGTGGGAGTGCGGGGGAGGACGTTGAGGTTGCTGAGGCGGGTCTCAGGGCGGTGGAGGGGATGGTCGGAAGGGCGAGGAGTGCGAAGTTGTAAGATGGGTTTACCATAGAGGCAGTGGAAAGGGAAGTTTGCGTTGGTATGAAGGCTCCGGTGGTTGACAAGAAACCGTTTAAGCGTGGCGGGTGTGACTCTGTTCCCGGCAGACGCCGACAAAGCCCGAGTGAAATTGACTTTTCTTTTGTTTGCCGACTACTGCTGCTGTTTTCATGTCTTCTCGTGTGTGTCAACGCACGTCGTTATGTCCCTCGGCGATTGAATGTCAGATTATCATTGCAACGTTTGGACACGAACTTCGAAGCCGATGCCATGCTTTGATCCGACGGCATTTAGCTGGCAACCTCGAAGTCTGCATAAAAACCCTCCGTCTCAGGGAAGAAAAGGTACTGCAATTTATCAGTATCATCACGATTAATCACAACCATCCACAATAGCTCACCATAACCAGCACCCAAGTCGCATTCAAGATTGCGAAAATAATGTACGTTCTCCATTTGATCGCTAACATCTCTGACTGGTGTTCCAAAGCTGGAAAGTCCTGATCTACGCACTACCGACATCGACGTACTCGGTGCCGAAGAAAAAAGAGACGGAATCCACAAAGCTCTGTCTTGAATTGCCCATGTCGATGGTCCTGGAATGTCATTGGTGGTGGGCGAGTATGGACTCAATCCAAGATGGAGTAGATCAAAAGATTGTCTTGGCTCCGACCTAGGGCGTACAGAGGCGTCGTTCGTTCGCAGTGCGATCCTCGCTGCCCATAACCTCTCGATAGCATTAAAAAGTGTCCTTTCTCTCAGTGTTCACCAGATGTTGTGCAAGTGTACGATCTGTCTTTCTTGCAAACCTTCTTTCATGAGATCGCTCCCTGTAATTGAGTTGGTTATCTAGTCGGGCTTGCATCATTCTTCTCCTGGCAGAGTCATGTCCCATAAAAGGACTGGGTTGTGCAATAAACTTTTTCTTCTCGTAGAATCGGGTTTGGAGTGTCTCCTGAGATTACGGGATATGCTTGCCACGACGTAAGACCGCTTTGGCGGAAAGTGCGTACGTTGAGAGAATGCCATAACAACGCTCTCTGTGGACGTCCACGACAGCGCCGAAAGCATCGTGCCTTGCCGCAACTGTTCAGGAATACATGTTGGCCTGCTGAGAGCTCGATCCTGCAATCAAATGCTCTGGACGCGGATGATTCGCTTATGGTATGTACGGGAGGCTGATCTCCGTTTGTTTCTTTTTTTGTGGCCGTGTCTTCGAATCAATTTTCTCCATCTAGCTGGACTTGATGGCCGTGGAAGTGCTCGAGCGCCATCGTCGCCAACAGATCTACACGGGAACGAGACATGATCGCGAATCCGTAGCCCGGCGTTATATCCCCTTTCTGAGGCAGATAGATCGATAATGAGTGTGGAATGGAGCAGCATCCAATAGTCGCTACATCTCTCTGCATAAGGCCACACACAAGGGGCGCAGATACTGGCATATCTGTTACAATCAAGTATATGAATTGCGTAGCTGAAACATGCCTATAAACCCTTGGCGCAGATGAAGTGGACGGCACACTGTTGTAACACTACTGATCCCTGATCCTACGACAGAGGGCTTCGCTTGACTCTTATCTGTCTCCGGCCACTTCAAATGAGTCAGCAAGGTGCTCGAAAGGCTGGTATTAGATAAATGATCTGTCATGGTAGACCATATCTACTCACTGGCAATCCTTGACATCGCCTTCATGCTCACGCGATCAAACCGTACTAGGATCATTGACCCCATTGGCAACGTAATTGTAGCAAGACCCGGAACACCCATAAAATCCACCCGTTGTGGAGTGGAGTCTGGTCTTGCCATTATCGTCGAAAAGCATCAGATGTCTAGACTGACCGGTCCATTGACCAATGTCAGTGCTGACCCAAGTCTTGGTATTGTCTTTGGAGACAAAGACATTGGTGTCTGAGTTAGTGGAGATGATGATAGTATTGCTTGGTGAATAGTAGACGCTGTATGGCGAGCCAGCAGGGACGTACCCGCTTGTGGTTGTGAGGACATTATCGGTAGCACCCAGGAAAGCGGTAGGATCGGCGGAGAGGCGGAAGTAGGCCGGGCATCCGCCGCGCAATGGATTGTTACAGTACTCGTAAGTGAGCATGTACTGCTTGATAGTAGGGATATAAGAGATGACTGCCATTCCGGGACGTGCATTGGCGTCGGAGTATGAGACCACATCTGTAGAAGTCGACCAGGATTTCAGATCAGTGGTGGTTGTCAGAGCCAATTTCTGCGAGTGGGCGGAATCGCGTTGGTCGCTGAAGTAGACGATGAGTTTGTTATTGTACTCAAGGAAAAAAGGCTCCCAGATAGATTTGTCTCCTGTAGTCACTGTCTCTGGACCGTCGCCACGAGCAATGTGACTTGCGAAGGTCCAAGTCTTTCCAGAATCAGAGGAAGCATAGAGATCTATGAAGACTCCGCCATTCAGAGACACCGGGGTAGAGACACCAGCAATCAGTAAAGTTCCCGCTGGGTAGCTTCCGTAGGCGCTCTTTGTGATGTACATGTGAGGTTCTGGTGATCAGTTAGCAAAATGGTCTCTTGTGCTCATAGAAGGGGCTTACGAAAGCGCATGCCCCATCCGTTCTGCGTGTCTTGAACTTGAGACAGGTTTGACCAAGTGACACCACCATCTGTAGATCGCAGGATTTTGAACGTATCGAGATTAGTGGAGCTCTCGCCATAGGGATAGTCCTCCCAGGTGAGTAGCAGACTTTTGTCCGCGACTTGTATGGCACGAGAGTATGCAACACGCCAAAGCGGCGCCCGTTGTGAGGGCATATAGATAGAGTTGTGATTGAATGTAGAGAACGGCGCGATGGCTCTCTCCTGAAGCTCAGAAGGGGCTGGCGCTGCGAAGCAGAGCGTGGCGGCAACAAGAGCCTTGAAGAGGAATGGTTGGCCAAACATGTTCAGTGAAGTTGGGAGTCAGATGAAGATGGAACGTATTGGTACTGGGCTGGAATGTGTCTGAGGGTTCCAGTCGGGCACGCTGCTCACACTTTATACCATCTCCAGACCTGGACTGACAGCGCGCAGGAGACAAAGTCTTGAACCAAGTGACGCAACGATATCGCTCGGAAACCGCAAGCTAGCGAAAACCATTAGAGATCGTTGACCGATAGTATCTGCATGCATGAAACGATGCTACATAGTCGAAAGACAGGAAGTTAGAGTACTCAGCAACTCGGCCCGCACCCCGCGTCTCCACATGGGTCAAACAAAGTGTAACTCCGTAAGCTTCTTTTCTCCAGACTTTCGCGGAGATCCGGGCCCACCATCGCCTTGGGGCAACGCAACGGGGCTCCTCGTATTCGAATGCTTGTGACCACGGGTGAACAGTCGGTCACAAGACCGAAGCGATCGGTCTACTGGCTGTAGACAGGCTCTCGCGGAACTGCGGGTCGTGCTCGCTTCCGCGGAATTACGGGCTCACGATTTTATAGTCGATGACCGAGCTCACTAGGAACTGTCGTCAACCTTCAAAACTTTGCGCTCAACTCAACATCAAAAGTAGCACACTCCTCGTGTGCGCGGTACATACAGCTTCGAGCACAAATCTTCTCTACTTCCATCATGTCTACGACCTCTCATCCAGTCTCCTTGTGTGGTCTTCCTATGGCTCACACCGACATCAAAGCTCCGACTAGCCAAGCTTCGATTAGTCCATTCAATTTCGATGATGCTGTTGCTCTTCTCAGGACCGGAGAGACTGTGGCAAGCATGACTCAAATCCTGCTACGCAGCATGACCCCCACCGAACGACTCGCTCTACTCGACGGCGACGAAGAATTCTGGACTGGGCTGCGTGGCATCCTCTTCGACCGTTACAATCGCGCTCCATTTGTCATGGGCGCCATCCCCCGTCTCAATATCCCAGGTATACGCTTCACCGACGGCCCTCGCGGAATCGTCATGAATTCATCGACAGCTTTCCCTGTGTCCATGGCTAGAGGCGCCACTTGGGACGTCGCATTGGAAGAAAGAATCGGTGACGCTATCGGTCTTGAGGGGCGTGCTCAAGGTGCCAACTACTTCGCTGGTATCTGTATCAACCTCCCTCGCCATCCAGCTTGGGGTCGTATACAAGAGACTTACGGAGAAGATCCAATCTTGCTTGGTGAATTCGGTCTCGCATTGCACCGCGGGGTGCGCAAGTCGCTCATGACATGTGTGAAGCATTTCGCTCTCAACTCGATGGAGAATGCTCGGTTTGCCGTCGATGTGCAAGTGGATGACGCAGCACTACACGAAGTCTACCTCCCTCACTTTCGGCAATTGGTCGAAGCCGGTGTTTCGTCGGTGATGTCTTCCTACAATTCAGTTCGCGGACAGTTCGCTGGCGAGAACAAAGAGCTATTAGACGAAATCTTGAGAAAAGAATGGGGATTTCAGGGCTTCGTACTCTCGGACTTCATCTTCGGGTTGCGAGACCCGGTCGAGTCGGTCAAGAATGGTCTCGACATAGAAGCTCCTTTCAGACAACAGCGTGCTATACATCTGCCAGCTGCTCTGAGTTCTGGCCGCTTGAAATGGGCCGAGGTCGATCGCTGTTGTGCTAGGATCCTGGGTGCACAGTTAGAGCACGCAGCACGACTCAGAACATCGTGCCCAGATCCCTCGATTGTCTTCTGCGATGAGCATCGAGGCTTGGCAAGAGAGGCTGCTGCACGCGGAATCGTCCTGCTGAAGAACGATGCTGTTTTTGGCAAGCCCACCTTACCTCTAGCTGTTGAGGAGGTCAAAAGTCTGGCAGTGATCGGCAGATTGGCCAACAAGTCCAACACTGGCGACAATGGATCATCTGCTGTGTTCTCGCCCAAAGTCGTGACGCCATATCAAGGTATAAAAGCCGGCCTTCCTTCTACCACGATAACTTTAGACGACACCGATGAGTTGGAGGCTGCGCGAGATGCTGCGCGATGCGCGGATGCTGTCATCCTCGTCGTCGGATATGATGCTGCCGACGAGGGCGAATATGTCGTTCCATCCTTCCAGAGTCAGAAGGATCTTCTAAACCTTTTGCCGCCCACAAACTGTGCCAGGGATGCAGAAGTGCGGACAACGATTGAGGGTCAGGAGCAAACAGGCTTTGGATCTGGAGATCGTGATACCAACGCCCTCGTTCCCGGAGCCGGTGGTGATCGTCGCTCTCTGAGGCTACGCAGCCGCGACGTCGAGCTGATCGAGACTGTGACGGCAGCGAATCCTCGGACGGTTGTCTGCATAGTCGCTGCTGGTGCTGTGATAATGAATGAATGGATTGATCGTGTACCAGGCGTGATGATGGCCTGGTATAGTGGATGCGAAGGAGGACATGCTTTGGCGGATGTCATCCTCGGAAAAGTGGATGCCGCCGGTCGCCTCCCTTTCTCTATACCGACACGCGAAGAAGATCTACCATTCTTCGACATCGATGCCACCGAGATCAAATACGATCGCTGGTTCGGACAAAGGCTGTTAGATCGTCTCGCCGTACCGGCTCAATTTCCCCTAGGCTTCGGTGTCTCGTACACCACGTTTTCACTAATGAGCTATTCAATAGATGCTAGAACCATTGCTTGGAGTCTTGACCGATTTGTCCTCAAGGTGGAGGTGCTGAACACCGGTTCCAGAGCAGGAAGGCATGTTGTGCAGGTATACGGCCTGCCACATGTGCCCGACTTTCCATCGAGACTGCTCTTGGGCTTTCAGAGTCTCGAGCTTGCAGCTGGACAATCGAAAATGGTGACTGTGGCATGCTCGATCAGACCACTGCAACGCAGGCATGAAGGCAAGTTTGTGTCTGTTGATGGTGAGGTTGGATTGGAGATCGCAGGATTTGCTGGGGATCCCATGTCGCTCAAGGGCCGCCTATCTCTTCCGTACGTAGACTAATTTCGCTGCGTGACACGTTTGAGGCGTTTAAGCTTTAGCATCGAGTCAAATACATCACATTTCATTGTTCGCTTGTTTGACCTCATCCAGAATCAACTTCATGAAACCGGTGAGATGATTGTCATATCCTTCTGACCAGAATTCAAGCATGTTGATCGTATCCGAAACCAGCTCCATCCACTCGGCAGGTAACGAATCTGCAGAGGTTCCACGCGCTACAGCCAAGAGCGCTAGAGCACTACGGGTTGAGGATCGCTGCATCAACCAAGTTCCATGGTGTCTGTAGTAGAAACCCGGACGGTTGACGGAAAGTCGTTCGCAATGAATTTGAAGACTCCTAGTGAAAAATGCAACGGCTAGAGGGCCATTATCCTCGGTGACGAGAAGCTGATGTTCCAAGAAGGGCCATGTAAGCACTTCATAGCTATACGTGAGACGACCTCGTAGCACATAGAGCAGTAGATCAGACGCATCATTATCAGCAGTTTTGTCGAAGCGTATCTCCTGAGGAAGAGAAGCATGCCAGGAAGCCAGCGATGTCTCAAGGTCGTGGACACGCTCAGCCAAAGCCTCGATATCGATGGAGTCGTGCTCAATGACCTCTGTCATGCTCCTCCGCGCCATCATCTCGAAACGCCACAAGGAGATTTCCGCTAGATAGAAATACCATTCCCGCAGCTGATCAACATCTGCTGCCTGCGGGATGGTCGGAAAGCTTGATGGGTGATCGTATAGCCCTGCAGACGGGAAGTCGGGCAGATCGAGCTCGAAGCGCAACTCGCGTTCTGACTTCCAGCAAGACCAGTAGATACTTTCTACGGCTTGCTTTTCGGCGGCTCCAACGTCGTGCGATACAGATTGGTAGGCAGGCTTCATCAAGAATTGACAAGTCGCTAGGCCTTGGAGGAATTGTCGCCACGCGTCGCAAGGTCTCATGGATGCCATCATAAATACTCCACTGTAAAAGTAGCATCTTGCTTGCATAAGATGGCTGGAGCGCCAGACTGCGTCCTTGCGTTTGTCCGCGGCTTCGTACAAAGCTCTCGCATGAGCCCAAGCTTGATCATGATCTACGCTGCTTGATCCCACCGTCGGTGTCAGTGCAAAGGTGGATGAGCAAGCTCCATTGGCCAGAACAAGTAGAAGTAGGCAACATGACGCGTCCCAGCCCATACCGGTCAGAAGCAAGTGGTTCAGCTGACCTCGCATTTGCTTCTCGTCCAGGACTGGGTTCAGAACATGTACCCTTCGGAAGAAAGCATCGAGGTAGCCGGCAAAGCAAGATGGATCTACCGTTAAGGCTGCGTGTATTTCCTGAGACACCGGGTCAAATAGAGGATCGAGGGAGCGAGATCTGCCGAGTCTGTCTAGAGGGCGGTGGGGGAGCCAAATGTCCCACGCGAGAATCTGTTCAAGGTTACCCCGCTGCAGATGGCCTATTAGACTTTCGCGGGGATGATTTCTGGTCGATACACTGTTGGACGGCGTACTCATGTGAGGCGAAGTTGGATGGTCTGCCGGGGCTCCACACGGCAGCGCGGCAGTTGGCCTACCGATCTTGTCGGCAAGCGAGGTCAGCTCCGTCTGGAGATGTTGAAGCTTTTCGAGGATAGCCAAACTCGCGGGGTCAAAACCTGTGGTGATGGAAACCGGCTCCGAAGAGCAGGTAGCACCAATACGTCGACATGTAGAGCAGGGTCTGTCATTGTCACAACGCGTCCGCCGGGCGCGGCACACCTGTAGTCGGGATCAATGTTCAGCACGCTTGCGCTCGAGAGAATGATTCTTGTAGATTTCATCGGATCAACTCACCTGACATGCAGTGGCTGCCCTGGTGCGGACAAAAGATGTGGCGGCCCTGGTGATTAGGGCGCTGTGCTTACGTTTCCCCTGGCCTGAATTGTTCGTGCTGCGAAGCTCAGCCATTCGATGCGCCAACGGACACTCTCTAAGATCTTGGTGAATCAAGCCGTTGTGCAGACTGGCCCGAAGATACGCGCGAGTACCTAGGATTCGGTGGGAGCGAGCGAGCGAGCACTGAGAGAAATGGAAGACGCGGAGATGAGGGCGCAACCGCGGGTCATGGCTGTCCTGAAATACAAATTTGACCTGGCGGAGCGCGGGGTCGAAACCTTAGTTCCCATCTTCGAGCGCGAGTCACGTGGTACTCGTGTTCGCACCGTCGATGACCCCGTGAAGCTCGCGGAGAGTCGGGCGGTTCAACGGCAGCACAAATGTGGGGGCTAGGTACGAGTGCATGGGGAAATTATGGGGGATCGTCCTACTTAATCTGGGCCATGGCCCATGACTCCAGCATCAACACAATCGACTCCTCAGTACACAGCTTTACATATTGCGCTCGACCATGAAGTCTCAAACTTATCAGGTTACCACTCCTACTTCTCGTTCACTGTCTGGTCAGGACGCAGACTAACTCGCGTAGCTTCTGATTGGTCTTTTTGCCTCTTTAGGCTCTTTCCTCTTCGGCTACGATCTCGGTGTCATCGGTGGTGCGGTCGCATCTGATGCTTTCGTAAACACTTTCCACAACCCGGCAGCGAACGAGATTGGAGCTGTCGTCTCCATTTTTACCGGGGGTGCTTTCTTCGGCGCACTTGTAGCCGGCATGACGACGAACAGATTGGGTCGCAGGAAGACCATCATCTTGGGCGCTCTGATCTTCTGTATAGGTGGTGCACTCCAAACAGCGGCACAGAACCTTGGCTATCTCTATGGAGGACGCTGCATCGCCGGCCTGGGTGTTGGTATCCTTGTCATGATCATCCCGCTCTACCAGGCAGAGATTGCGCATCCAAGCATTCGCGGACGCCTGACTGGATTGCAACAACTTTTCATTGGTCTTGGTGCAACTACTGCAGGTTAGCTAGCACTTACTTGTCTTCATACGACCTTGTCTCGTTACTGATGACTCACAGCTTACACAACCTATGGCACGACGAAGAACTTCGCCGGTACCAACAACGATCAATGGCGTGTCCCACTCGGCGTACAGATCATTCCAGCCGGCATCCTCGCAGCTCTCATTCTCCTGTTCCCCGAATCGCCTCGTTGGCTCATGGATCACCATCAGCATGATAAGGCATTGCACACACTTGCGAAGCTTCACGCTGCAGGTGATGTCACCGACACCTGGGTCGTTGCGGAATACGAGCAGATCAAGGCTGCCATCCAAGATGAAGAGGAAAATGGTGCTTCCAGCTTGGCCGAATTGTTCAAGGACAAAGCATGCTTCAGACGTCTCGTACTCGTCGCCGTAGGTCCCCCTCAACACCATCTCATACTTGCATGTCCACTAAAACGATTACAGGCTCTTCAGGCCGGCTGCCAGATGACTGGTGTTTCCGCCATCCAGTACTTCGCCCCGGACATCTACAAACAAGTTGGCGTCGATACCTCGCAGGCGCTTCTATATCAAGGCATCTCCTACATCTGGGGCATTGCAGGTCAAATTAGTACTGTGCTATTCATCGACCGAATCGGTCGCCGCTGGCCGTTGATTCTTGGAAACCTCGCTTGCGCTTCCAGTTTTATCGTGACTGCGGCAGTCATCGCACGCTTCCCTCATGTCGGCCCGTCGACCCAACATTCTTTGCTCTGGTTGTTCCTTGTCTTTGGTTGGATTTTTCAATTCGCTTTTTCCATGACTTGCGGTTCTCTGACTTGGGTAATCCCGTCCGAGATCTTCGACACCAAGACCCGTGCTTATGGTGTATCCATCGGTTGTCTTGTCAGTTTCGCCTTCAACACAATGATTGGACAAATTACAGCTCCAGGTAAGTCTTCAGTCCAACCTCACAGTGCGGTTGCCCACACGTACTGATTACACTTGCAAAAGCTATCGAAACAAGTGGATGGAGGTACTTCCTCTTATTTGTCATCTGCAACATTACCAACGCCATCTTCTTCTGGGCTTTCCTCCCTGAGACCAAAGGTGTACCTTTGGAGGAGATGAATCGTCTCTTCAGAGAGACCGGGTGGTTTGTCCCTGGTCAGACGCGCAGCTACCAGACCGAGCTTGCCGTTACCGAAGCCGAGATCGCGGAGAAGGGCGCGATGGCGCAACATCGCGAGGTTGCATAAGGAAAGACTTTCGACCGAGATATAGAGTCTAAGAATTATCAGATTCTGTTGACTTCGGAATCTTGTAGCATATAGCTGCGTCGGCCAGTGTGTCGTCTATCTTGCCGCGAAGGATGAAACTATGACCGAATCACCCTGATTGTTTCGTCGTGATGTGTGAATAGGACCGATCTTGCTTGCGACAATGCTTCTTTCAAGTTATTGTATCTCGCAATAGTGCCATGTCAATTGATAAAGCCTATTGAGGGGCTTGCCAGGAAAGCACGTAACTGATGCTTGCGGTCACAGGCAACAATCAATGTAAGTCCCTGTGGCGCTTCTAAGGCTTCATTGCGGAGGAATGTCGGCTAGTCTTGCTCTGCAGGACATAAAACATATAGTTGATCTGCAAGGGGCTTTCAAGCCACGTGGTGAATAAGGTTGATCGACTCGCGGTACAGCCTGTCAGTTTTGCTGAGAAAAAGGCATCCTCCACGTGTCTGGGCAAATCCGACCGCATTGCTAATCTTGAATACGAACTATCAAGCAGGTATCCAATATACTACGGATTCTTTGCTAGAGCAATGAACCTGGATCTACAAGTTCACACGTCACTTAAAAGAAAATTGGTTGTAAAGGAAGAACTTCGAACATGCCAAGTGCAATGTCAGGCTTATCTTGCACCAGACTGGGCATATAGTCGAGATATTTCTCTTGGCATGCGTTGGCCGGGAAATACGTAAATTCCTGCTCGGCAACCCAGTCTTCTCCATGAAGCTTAGTCACTTCAGTGACGGACTTATAAGGGATGTGGATAGCGGAGACATCGAGATCGGACGTTGCTTCAACAAATTCGACGACCTTTTCGACTGTGGCAATGCAGCTGTGGCCGTAGAACAAGGAGCCAGAAACGATATGAAAGTGCTTGAGGTGACTCAGGACCTTGAGACGAAGGAGATCCTTGTCAGTGAAACAACGATTGGTAAGGGTGATATTGACTAACTCGAGAGCGCGCATCTTGGGCAACTGTTCATACACCTTGCTGTTCGTACGAGCATCCCAATCGTTGAAGTGAATCTCGGTGCTCTTGAGGATAGGCACGAGTCGGTCGCTGAGAAGGTGCTCGTGGCCGGGACCGAGCTTGACGTACTTGAGGTGAGCTGCGCTCTCCAAGAAGTGTTCGAACTCTGCTGATCTGATGCGCGAACTCGCTCCGATGGTGATTGAGGTCAGACGCTTGCACTTGCTGCTCATAATGCGGAACCAGGAGACACCAGCTGACTGAGCCTCGTCGGGATTGTTGTGTTCATATGCGACGTCATCGCCAATGTCTAATCGCTTGAGGGTGGGCACGAAGATGGAGGCCAAGGCATCAACGGCTCTTCTGCTGAGGGAGGATGGCTCGCATGTGAGTCGAGTGAGACCGGATAGAGGTGGTACTTTTCTATCCAGGGAGGTCGGCTTTTTCCACCCCCAGGCATCGTCTCTATACATGGATGTGGTGAATTTGAGGTGGCGCACCAAAGCAGCATGGACGTTGATGCGGGAGCCGACAAGGGAAGAGGCAAGCAATCTTCCATCCCACATGGGGGTGTGCCACAGGTATCGCACCGCTTGCTTGTACCATAGATGGCAGACCTGGGCGACGCTGTATAACTCTTTGTCGGTCAAGTGCGAGCACGCCATCGACGTGAGCTCGGGGATGCGGCCGATTGTCTCAAGGAGGGGGCATGGAACCAGAGCGGTTACATCATCCACATCGTCAGGCTGATGCCACAGGAGGTGATGAACCTCATTCTGATTCATGCACGAGCGTCCTTGCTGGCATCCAACGTTGCGCTGTTTCTCCATGGCCCTCATGCACTCGATCATTGCTTTGGCACGGAAAATCTTTGGCATCTTGGTAGGAGAATGCATTGGAAAGAAAAGGGGGAGATGTTGAGGTATTGACGTGCTGTGTTGGGGCTTAACAAACGTCGATGCGCAAGGCGATGGATAGAAAGAGAGTCGATGATGGCTGAGGCAGAGGGAAAAGATTGCGCAAGAAAGTGATGGTTTGTTGCGATGCAAAGATGAGATGACTCGTTCAGACGCCAAGACATACACGACGAGTCCAATCCTCCGACTCACCAAATTTCACATGGCAACTACTTTTCACAGCTTCTCTACGGAGAAGCACAGGCCGCTCGCTGCCTCGTTGATTTTGAGAGACTTGTGATTTCATCCAGTAACGGTACGAGATGCTCTGCGTCTGTTAATTCGGTCCACAAACAGTCTGCATGCCTTGTCGACAATTTTATCCTGCCCTTTCCTCGGGTCATCTTGCACCGACAAGTCCGCCTAGTTCAATCACGGTGTTGTCTGCCTTTTCATACGACTCACGGAATGTCGTTATCCGTTCACTGGCTCAGCACGACTTGACGATCAGACGAGCGTTGCTGCCAACTCCAGCACCAATCCCAGCCTATTCCTCATGAATTTAATCGCCATCCGTCGCATTGCTTTCCGCTCTGGACTCTACCTCCGCAATCTTTCCAAGATACTCCAGGTAGCTCTCGCGGCTGGCACTGTCATCAAATTGCGGATATCCTCCAGGGAGATCAAACGCGGCTTCCACAACCCTCTCATGACGGAAGAAGTCGAACTCAATCCACAACCGAAAGCCCATCAGCTTTGGTAGCGCCTTGATGAACAAGATTAAGCGTACAGCAGTGACGTCACACCTAGTTGCACCAGGGCCGTTCGCTGGCCAGATGTGAAGATGCTTGAGTGGCGCCAGGCCCTCGAGTTGAAGGAGCTTGTCGCTTGTGATTAAGGCGTCATTGACGGCGATATCCAGGTACTCGAGAGCGTGCATTTGGGAGAGTGTGTTCCATGCGTTTGCTTCCATCATCCAGTCTGGTCCGATTTTTGCTCTCTTCAAGGTAGTTCCGATATGCTCAATGAGGAGATGTTCATTATCCCGCTCGAGGTTGATGGCCCTCAGATGGGTCATGCGACAGACGAAATTGTGAAATTGTGACGGGCTGATACCAAGACCTTCTCCGAGGGTGATTGATTCAAGAAGAGGGCATCTCTCAGTCATAACATCAAACCAGTGGACTCCGTTCGGCCGCCTGATACGTTCACCGTAATGACCTTGCTCCACAAAGTCTTTGACAACGACATGTCTCAGGCTTGGTCGAAATATTCTCTCCAGTTGTTCAACAGACCGTTCACCCAAAGACCAAGAAAGGAACTCGACACTGCGAAGGTTCGGGAGCTCGGGAATGGCTTTGTTCTTCTTCAAGCGAATGTAGCCTTTGCTTTGGTTGTTTTTATCAGTATCGTGCGTGTACCGAAGGTGGCGTACGAGCCTTGCATAGAAATCGATTCCGTCAGGTTCAGGCCCCTTGAAGCCTTTCTTCGGCATGCGCTTGAAGCGCAATGCATCCGCAGCCGGACTGTGCCAGCGGTGACGGACAGCTTCGCGGAACCAGGCTTTGTTGACTCGTACCAAATCACGTAACGTCCTAGCATCGGCTTGGGCGATGATGTTCATCCAGATCTCTGGCAAGTTGCCGGCATATTCGAGCAGAGGTGAAGGGCTCAAAGTGCAAGACTTGACGCTCCAAAGATGTTGCCTTTCGCAACAATCAGTAAGATTATGAAGCCATCAGTGATTATACCGCCAGCGACTACAACTCACTTTCCACAAGTTTTGCATATCTTTTCATCTTTCTTCTGTTTTGCTTGAAGGTGGAGATCCTCGAGCGATTGCTCCAGAGAGGTTGTTTCAGTCATGATTGGGTCAGTTGGAGAGAATCGAAATGCAATAGGTAGTGGCGGGCTTCGCTGATGGCTCGGGGAGGGCTCTTTGAATAGTCACGATCAGGCAGACGTGAGGCCATCGTCGCCAGTTTGTAAGCTCACAGGAACGAAATTGGTAGGGCGCAGGCAAAGATACGGGCTGTCCGATGTCGGAGAGCATGCGAGGACCGCAAATCTGGCCGACACATACGTGCATCGCCAGTCTTGCCCTCAGTTGGTGAGCACTGCCTCTCATACCAAGCTTCAGGAGGTCGAAGCTGTTGAAGCTTCGAAGGTGTGGGAGTTTTCTCTCGGCCGGGATGTGCTTGGCAGTGGCAGAATGGAGGCGGTGAGTGCAGGACTCGTGTCAGGGTCGTACCAGTGACTACCTTTTTCATGCACAATGTGTCGATGGGGAGGCCCACGGCGAAGGTCACACCCTCAAAATTAGTTGATAGATATCATTGAGATGCTAGTTGTATATACTGAAGATAGCGGACATCACGACGAGCTTGGGTGGGTGCTAGATTGACTTCAAGCAGAGAAAAGATACTTGCAGCGAAGCACGAGCAACAATCGTGTGACAGTCTCGGTCATTCTTGACTCAGCTCGTGACAATAATTTGCACGGCAAGTTGTTCTGCCGAAGACATGATTTATTGACCATATACATCTAGCAGACTATGACTATGTAGCTGTTGCCATCAAGGTCGAATTCGTGACGTTGTCGAGGCAACAAAAGCGATCCGCAAATCTTGACCATCGCAACTTCCTCCGACGATTTGAACCAGACAGGAAGCAGCAGCGACTTTCCACCGCACCTTCCATATCCGCTCTTATCAATGCCCTCGAAATTGACGATGACGCCGCCGAGTTCCCTTCCCGTCGCGACCTTCCCAGATCCGGAGTCACAACGCGGGCGCACGCCGAAGCGCAAGACCGACGATGTTTAATGGGCACAACAAGCAAAGAGAAGGAAGGCACGAAAAGAAGAGTACATGAACATGCAAGAGAATCGGTGAGCGGGCACGTCAATCTTGCGCCCGCTGCTCCATCGACGCTGTTGAGCAGATCGCGCTCGCGGTCGTCGAGGACGGCGCGACAGACGCTGGAGTTGCTCGAGAGTGGTACGCGGAACGTGCATTTTATCCCGCCAAACGTCAGATACATACACTTCAACATAACGTCTGCCTTGCGCGATAGAGGTGAAACGACATGGCGGAAGTGGTGAAGAGGCAGAGTTGCAATGATGGTCCGGCGTCGCTTGGAGCAAGCTCTTGCAAGAAGGCATCAATGCATAAGGCGGAAGAGAGGAAGCCGGGTTTCGGGCCAACATTTGCGAATACGTTCGATTCTTGATCCCAGCCTATTGAGCAATCGTGATCAAGACCATTTCATCACCGCACTTTTGGTTGTTGCAACCCCGCAAGATTCCTTCGAAGGCGGGCCGCGTTCCGGCAGCCAAGACGGTGTGAAGCCGCCCTCAATTGCTCCTTCCACCGAAGTCTGACCTGACGATCGGCTCGTCAACCGTCATCTTCAACGGACCATGACAACAATGACCTGTTCCCCTCTCCACCAGCATCACACATTGCCGGAAGAGCCGCGAGCAATGATAAGCTGCGACACATCCAGTGTCCCTCTAACCACCCGTTCCGCACTCTCAGCAGCAACATGAGCAACAAGACTGTCAACGTTGCCGAGTACCTCTTCACCAGACTCAATCAGCTTGGTGTCAAGGACCTTCACGGTGTGCCTGGAGATTTCAATCTTGTCGCCCTTGATTATGTCGAACCGTGCGGTCTCAATTGGGTCGGCAATTGCAACGAACTGAACGCTGGTTTGTCTTGTCGTGCTTTGACTATGAGCTGATGGCTGATCAAGTCGAAGGATACGCCGCTGATGCCTACGGGAGACTGATGGGCATGGGAGCTTTGGTGACAACCTTCGGAGTTGGTGAATTGTCTTGTCTTAATGCCATTGCTGGTTCTTTCGCCGAGTTTTGTCCTGTCGTTCACATCGTCGGGACGCCGAAAAGAGCGGCGCAGAAGAGTGGTATGCTTTTACACCATACAGTATGTCTTCGGAGATGACCCGATCACTACGGCAGGCTTCTGACGACTGTCCAGCTCGGGAATGGCGACTTCAATGTCTTTGGCGACATGTCCAAACCGATCACCATTGCCCAGACTAACCTTATGGACCCGACAACAGCACCGGCCGAGATCGATCGCGTCTTGCAAGCCTGCTACGTCAATAGCAGACCTGTGTATATCCAACTGCCTGCCGACATGGTCATGGAAGAGGTGGATGCGAAGCTGTTGGACACTCCAGTTGACGTCAAGCCACCACAGAGTGACAGAGAGACCGAAAGCCTGGCGACTGAGATCATCCTGAGAAAGTTGTATGCAGCAAGACGACCGACACTTTTGCTCGACGCGGGTGCTCAACGCCACCGGGTGGGTAATCCACCCACGTTTCGCTACCAGGGGGCTGACATGAATATAGGTCGAGGACTTGACAGAGGAGTTCGCCCGCAAGACTGGACTCCCGACGTTCATCACTCCCATGGGTAAAGGTGTTGCCAACGAGGAGTCGCCAAACTATGCGGGCATCTACATTGGTAAAGGCTCAGAAGAAAGTGTCCGCACCAGAATCGAAGAGAGCGACTGCGTCATCACCATCGGAAACGTCAAATCAGACGTCAACAGCTTCGGCTTCTCGTATCGAATCGGTCGACTGACCTCTGTGGATCTGCACTTCGACCACGTCGTCATGGACTGCGCCAAGTTCGAGAATGTCTACATCAAGTGGCTGCTGGAGAGACTTGTCCGCGAGGTGGACCCCTCAAAAATGCAGATGGAGAAGGTTGACATGCCTGTTCGCAAGAACGTCGAGCTTACCAACGGCGAGGCAGCAACGCAAGATGTCACACATGCATGGCTGTGGCCACGCATCTCTTCTTGGTTGAGGACGGGAGATGTAGTCATTACCGAGACTGGTACATCGTTCGTTGGTATCTGGGAGACAAAGTTCCCAGCAGGTGTACAAGCTATCAACCAGACGTTGTGGTCGTCAATAGGCTATGGTCTCGGAGCAGCTCAAGGTGCGGCATTGGCTATGAAGACGTCCGGCGGAGGTCGGAGGACGGTCTGTTTCGAAGGCGATGGTGAGTATCCTGAACGCTGTGTTTATTTTGCGCTGTGTTGACAAGCTGCAGGATCTTTCCAACTCACCGCTCAAGAGTTGTCAACCATCATCAGACAAGACTTGGACTGCACGATTTTCCTGATTGAGAATGACGGATACGAGATCGAGCGCTGGGTGCATGGCATGAAGGCCAAATACAACGACATCAGCAAATGGAGATACAGCAAAATTGCCGAGGTCTTCACGCCAGAGGAGGAGGTCTCCCAACATCGCGTCAAGTCGTACAAAGTCAGCACTCGCTCGGAACTCGAGGAACTTTTGGCAGATGAGGAGTTCTCGGAAGGAAAGGGTTTGCATGTGAGTCCGAAAAGCCACTGCTGTCGACAGCGCAAGACTAACGATTTGACAGTTCGTGGAGTTGCATATGCCAAGACATAATGCACCGCAGACACTCATCGACTTCGCCCAGAGCCTGTCGAAGAAGCCTTCGTGAGGGGCGATGTCAAGCCCGGAGAGAGATATTCCCGAAGAAGGAGCATACCCCGAGGAGCCTTAACTCCTTGAGTGGTCGCTTGACTCATGCGGACTCGCTTGTTGATCTGCGGACTGCAGATCCTCCGCAACCCCACGTTGATCATCGCGGTCTCCTCGGCTCATGCACATTCGCTTCTCGATTATACATCTACAACTGTACCTACACCATCTATCCTTATGAGTATTCAACGCAAACGATGTTACATGATCTCGTCGCAGGACGAAGACGCGCGGTTGTTCTCAAGTGGTTCGTCCAAACTTCAGCCCTGAACAACCATGTCTTTTAGGTTTCAATGGCGTACACACGTGCCATCGCAACGGTTCTTTCGTCATGCCGGCCGTTGAACTTTACATCGAAGGGGCTGCGCCTACCGAGGCTCTGCCAGGTACCAGAAGACTTTTTCCAATCCACTCCATGAACAGACGAGACGATCTGCAGGACTCCATGTCTCCTACGGACGTACTCGACAAACCATGTCTTCTTCATCGGCGAACAGCACCATGCACATGATCAGATGCCGGCTCCTGCAGTAGGTACAGCATTCCCAAGTGGAGGCACCCGCTAGACATATTCCGAAATGGACTACTGGAAAGACCAAGTGAGTATTGGCAATCAATGCCCCAAGTGCAGGCTCCGTATATCAGCAGCTTCGCCCTCCCCTTTGCCTGTCTCATCTCCATCACATCCCACATTCGCTCTCGTCTCTCATCATGTTGTCCTCGGCTAGGGAAATGCTCTTATCTCTCGCTGTCTGTGCTTTGCTGTTGCCCCCCACTTTGGCCGCTATTCTTCCCCAATATGACCCCTTCTATACTGCTCCTGCTGGCTACGAGAATAAGGCCCCTGGAACAATTCTTCGCTCCCGCAGAGTCGCGACAGCATATCTTGGTCTGATCCCTGATGCAGTACAAGCATGGCAACTGCTTTACCGCACCACTGCCATCAACGGTACCGCGATCTCTTCGGCAACCACTGTCTTCAAGCCTCTCAACCCCAAGACCGACAGCTTTGTCAGCTTCCACACTGCCTACGACGGTTCTGCGGTAACCGGTGCTTGTGATCCCAGCTACAACTACCAGCTGTTTGCTCCCCAAATCGATCTCATCTCCTCGGTCGAGTTCTTCCTGCTTCAGGCTTACCTTCTGGAAGGATACATTGTGCAATCTCCGGACTACGAGGGTCCTGATGCTGCATTCGGTGCTGGCCGTCTCGCTGGTCTGGGCGTTCTTGATAGCATGCGTGCTATTGCCAACTTCAAGACCACTCTTGGCCTCACAACTTCTACTCCCAAGATCGTCGGATATGGATACTCCGGCGGTGCTATTGCGACCGGCTGGGCAGCTTCTCTTCTCTCCAGCTACGCTCCTGAACTCAATGTCCTGGGCTGGGCTCAAGGTGGTACACCTGCCAACCTTACCGGAACAGCTGTCTTTATCGACGGCACCCTCTTCGCTGGATTCCTGCCTCAAGCTCTTGTCGGTCTTGGAGCAGACTCCGCCTATGGAGCTCAACTCGATCCGGTCATTAACCGCATCGCCACTGCTAAAGGCAAGAACACCCTCAAAGTCGCCGAGCAGATCTGCGGTGTCGAGAATCTCTTCACCTTTGCTTTCGGCCAGATCCAAAGCACTGATTTTCAGACCCTCGGTAACAAAGTCTTCTTCGAACCGACTATTGCGAGCATCTTGGAGAAGACTGTTATGGGTGTCAACCCTGATGAGACGCCCAAGGCTCCGGTTTATCTCTTCCATGCGACCAATGACGAGATTATTCCTTACGCCAATGCTTCAACATTGTACTCGGATTGGTGTGCTGATGGCGCCTCCGTCCACTTCACCACTGTAGCCAATGGCGGACATGCAACGACCGAGATCATCGGCTTCGTCGGCGCATTCAATTTCGTCAAGGCTGCTTTCGCCGGAACAGTGGCAAAGGGATGTTCGACTGAGACGGTCCTAGATGACAGTCTGGATTTGCTTGCGTTGGGTGTCTCGTTGGAGCCTGTGCTTGTGCAGTTGTTGAATGCGCTTGCTGTGGCTGGAAGAAAGGATATTAATATCAAGAACGATATTACGACGCTCAATGAGACTGTTGGAGCTTGAGGGTGGTAAGATGTTCATGTCGGTCCTTCTTCGAGCTTGAATGAACATTTCACCTCGTTTCCAAACCTTTTTCAAAGCTCGAGCATTTTCTCTGCATACTGTGACTGATTGCTCTGGTGGAGGGCATCCTCCTCATTCGTACCTCTTTTCTGCTCCATCGCACTTCAGTGTCTTCTTAGCGCATTGCCACCATATGCGGAGCCAAGTCGCAGTTCACACTCGTCATCGTGGACTGTTACTCTCTTTAGGCTGCACTCCTTTGATTCAGATTGTCAAATTTTGAGCTCGCAGTATGTATGCTTATGCCGGACAAGCTGCCACAACTTTTAAAAGGCTCTACGAAAGACAGGCATACACCGCGGAAAGCAATATTGGAAGTAATGCAGTATATTGATTGCATTTCACTTCTGTTCTTTCTATGTGCGAATCGTGTCTTCTTTATGGCTCAATATGTTTCAGCGCCCTTACTTGAAAGTTTCCTAGATAGTTCTCCACTTTACTACACTTCCAAGCAGATTGTCAGATGCTCGATCAGTAAAGGATTGGGGTAATCTCTAGCTGCGATACTAAAGGTAAAAGACAAATCCAATGGAAGGGAGGATGGTCGCATCTCATCTGATACTGTGCTGCCCTGACTCCCCACGGAGTAACGCAGACATTCAAGTAGCTACATAGTCTCAAAAAGCTGGCTCATGACATTCATAAGCTGTTTCTCAATGTCTTGGTTGAGAACACAAATCATGTCCTCATCCATCAAAGCCCTATCAGCCATGCTTCCGATAAAGAGTCCATCATTCCTCACCTCGAAATCGACGAACAGATTATGTCGTGGCAGAATAGACAAATCCAGACCGTCGACTGCGGTTCTACCTTGAATGACCTTTTCATGTGAAAACTCGGTCGGCGCGCCGAAAAACCAGGGCTGTAGAAGTGCTTGCTCTGGAGGATCATCTCTAGATCCATGCATCAACAGGTTGAGATGCGTGTTGAATGGGAGCATTGACGCCGAGGGATTTTGCGCTTTGCAAGCACTCATGGGATGACTTTGCTCGAAAGGAATGCGAGACACAAGTGACGCTCTAATGGTGTCCAAGCAAGTTGCAACCGTATTTGTGAGCACGTCGCGCAGACCAAAGGGTAAGCAATTGACACGTGGAAAATCGTCTTGGTTGTCAGTGGTGGATCTGCCCACATGATAGAGACCGAATATTGGACTTGCTGTTGCTGTACGTGTTGCGATGACGCGCGCGAAAGCTACAAGTATGAGATGTTGGACAGAATAACCGTGGGCGTTCCATATGTGCTGCAGTATCTGCTGGTCCACGCCCGCCATCTGTGAAAGGCTGAAACTCTGACGGCGGTCCAGAGGGTCGTCGTTTGTACAGCCGAGTATGGTGGGCTCGCATCCTAGCAAAGCCTCTCGCCAAAATGTCTGTTCTGCGGGTGCAATTTCTTGACCTCGCATTGTTGGATTCGGCAGTGGAGAGATTCCACTGTCTATGGGGGGCTGCGGATCATGTTCGTAGAACTTGGTCAGACTTTCGATCGAACGAGGCATAGTCCATGCGTCATACAGACTGTGATGGATGTAGAACATGAGCGCATCTCCATCTCCCGCTTTGATGAAGAGGAGTCGCACCGGTGGAGAGAACAAGTCGCTTGCAGATTTCGCCATACTACGTGCATGACTCTTGACGGCTGAGAGAAGAGATTGCTGCTCTTCGTGAATGCTGAAATTGCCCTCTTCAAATGCAGTAGGATTCATGACAACTTGAAGAACCTCATGCGCCTCGACGAAGACGAAAGAGGTTCTCAGAATGGGATCTCTGGTTTGGAGGTGAAACCAAGCGCGCTGCATTCGCTGTGCGTCAAGTCGTTCTCTCGAACGAAGTGTCCATCCGGGTTCGTAGAGAGTACGTCCCGAATTCAGCCAGTGTCTGATATAATGCTCCTGTCCTGGTGTGCACGGGAGAATGTCTTGCACAGCACACACTTCCACTCCGAGGATGTCGATCGCGCGTCGTTGCTGCTCGGCAGAGATGCCCCTTCGCAACTGCGTCTTCGGCACCGGCGTGTCATTGCGCCTGGCGTTTTCCCCGACAGCTTCGCATATACTGCCTGCTGTTCCTCCGCGAAGCAAGTCATAAGGACTGAGTTTTAGCGCGGCTTTGCGACAAAGCGAGACCACATGGATTGCCGCAGTGGAGTCTATACCAATGGAATGTATGCTTGTTCGGGTTGTGATGGATTCGGCGGGCACGTGAGATACCTCTGCAAGGATATTCCGGATCGTGTCGAAATACTTTTCCAGGTCCATCGCATTGTGGAATTGTTCGCTAGCGGTTGTGTGATCGAATCTGCTTGGCAAGTCGCGCAGTCGCGTCGGATGAGCGATGGCGAATCTCATTGGATAATCTGCTATGTCTTTCATCGCTTCTCCAAACACAGTAATGAGATGTTCGAGGTCTTGTCGAGGGTAAAAGGAGATTAACCGAACAGCCAAACTGCCACCGTTTTCTTTGACTTCGAAGTTCAGACTGTATTCAGAGGAGATTGGAGCTCCGTCCATCTCTAACGGCGTTCCGAGTACCCTCACGTCATACGGACCAGGATCTTATGCCTTGGAATAGACGAAAATGCTGTCAATCAGGGTTCCATCTCCTGCCTTTTGAGATCTCCAGGCTCTTTGTACGTCCGCCAGAGGTGCTTGTTGAAAAGGTATCGAATCCATGTGCAGCCGTGCTATGTTTTGGACACAGTCTTTGTTCGTTGCAAGGTCGTCATCTATTCTGACTCGCACATGTATCGTGTTGAACACGCGTCCGATTGCGTCACCTTCCTCTTCATTCTCACTGTGCCTCGCAGCTATCACACTGCCAAAGACGACGTCTCGAACACCATACAAACACGCCAGAGCCTTTCCGAAGGCAGCTACGCACAAGTCTCTGATGCCAAATCCAGCTTGAGTGTGTTTGGTCTTGATTGGGGCGGAACCATTGTCGAGTCGTCGTTGCAGCAAGGTCGATGTGTCGGACCGGTGTGGAAATGACACGTTGTATCCCTCTAGCTGACTTGCCCAGAAATCGACTGAGAGGTGTGCCTTCTCGTTGATTCTTCGAGCAGCCAGGTAAAATGGTGTGACTGGTGTGATCGGGATTTGTGTGTACTTCATTACCAGGCGTTGTCATATCATGTCAATGGAAAGGCCGTCGTACAGACTATGATGAAGAGAAAGTATCATGACGGGATTTTGCTGCGAGTTCAACAACGTGAAACTGTGCGGCGGTGCCGATTTGCAGAGGAGCTCGAAGATACCCCGGTCGTCAGAGAGATTGTGCCAGTAGGCTTTTGCATCTGGCACACACAGTGCGCGCCAGTCCAAAGTCGAGCGCTCGTATACAACAGCTTCCCACGCTTTATTAACCTGGCGAAACGACGTTCGCAGGATGTCCAGCTCGGAGACGACGGCCGCCCAAGCACACCGCAACAGTTCTGGATCGATGTGTTTGTGCAGCTGGATGGCATGATGGTGAATGTATAGGGCACCGTCAGAAGCAAGACACTGCGTAAGCATTCCTGACTGCAGGGGAGTGCAAACATAATTGATTGACCCTGCTCTAACTTGGTGCGTAGATGCAGAAGAAGTGAAGGTGGAGAGCTTGCTTGCTTGTATGTTCCGGACTGTTTTCCTGTCTTTGGAACTAACAATCGACTGCCTAGAATTCAAGTGTCTCGACAAGGATCCAATGCGATTATAACGCACAACATCCGATGAAGAGACAGCGAAGCCTTGCGAGCGCAGATGTCTCGCGAATCTCACGGCGACCACAGAGTCGATTCCCATGTACATGAACGGAGTATTTTTCTGCACTTGTTCCGTCGACATGGAGACAAATTGCGCGAGGCATCTCTTGAGATCAGTCTCACACGGTGACCAGTGATTCTCGTCGAAAGTTTCATCATGATTTCTCTGAAGCTGAGGTCCAGAGAGCCCAAAAACGCTAACTGTGGTCTGTGGATCACCCAGTAAGGTATCGACCAGAATCTCGATCCGTTCAAGCAACAAAGTCGCATCATCCATCGAAAAATTCTCTTTACCAAAGCTCATGCGGATGATAAGCCTGTCATCCCTATCCTCAGCTCTGACTTCCATGGAAAGAGGATTGTTGATCGTGCTCTCGTAACCAATCACTCTGAATGCCTTTGAGTCCAAGTTGGTAAGCATTTCACCGCGCATGAATGAGAACAGGCAGTTGTAGAGCGGGCGGCTGGCATCAACCCAGGTTTGTATGTCTCGAGCAGATATATGTTGGTATTCCAGAGAGACAGAATTGGGCTTCTGATGGTGTATCAGGAGTTCACGGATGGTCTGCTCAGCCTGGGTGATTTGCACGCGAGAGGGTATCGTAGTAATACAAGGAGCCATGATCTGATCAACTCCAGATACGGGCACTGTGCGACCAGATAGTACAGAGCCGAAGACGACATCGTTGGTCTTGAGGATCTGAGCAAGAGCAAGGCCAAAAGCGCACTGCATGACTGTGGCTAACGTGCACTTGGCCGCGATTGCGCCTCGGTCAAGGTCAGACAGCTTGCGCTTCAAGGTTCTTTCTGCGACTGGAGCTGCGATAATTCGTTCCGTGCCACTTTCCAAAAAAGAAACATCGTTCCCAGCCGCGCAGTACCTTCTGCCAGTACTCTCGCGCTCGTCCTTTGTCCACACCGAGGACGTAATCAACAAAATTCGCATAAGCCGACCGGTGAGTCAGTTTGTGACCCTCATAGACATCAGAAACGTCTTGAAGCGTCATGGCGATGGAAGATGCATCGAAGAGCGCATGATGAATCGACAAAATCAGAGTGCTTCGACCATTCGGCCCAAGGGCATGTGTCAACCTTCAAGGCGGTCGATTCGTGATGTTATCCATGATCTCGTCCGCGATCTGCGTTGTAGATATTGCAGCGACATCTACACCTTCAGAGATGTTGGGCCGATACGCGTTCTCGCAGTTGTTCAGGGGTTCAGTGAGCTGGAAGAAACGATCGTTCTTAGAGAGGAAGTGTGTGCGATATATCTCATTCTGACGTGTGACGGCGCTCCATGCAGACAAAAGTCTCTCGACATCTGCATCTTTCTTAACCTCGAAGATCATATGGTGAACGTAGGCGTTTGTTTCTTCGTCAGGATCTCGATCGACAGTTTGCGCCAGCATTGTTTCCTGGAGAGGCAAGCAAGGTATGACTCTTGAGACAGGGTGGCTCTGACTGAAGTGCGATACAGGCTGTATTGATCTTTCCCGTAAGGATGTGAGATGAGCGTTCAATCTTGCCCCGCCGGAGGCTGCGGCATCTGGCGCCTTCCGGCGTTGTGCTAACTCTTCAAGTGTGGGGTTCGCCAGAATTTCTGCAAGACTGCTTGCGAACCCAAGCTCTTGAAGGCCTTTGTACAGTCCCAGTGCAGATAAGCTATCCACACCCAGCTCCAAGATAGTGGTTGTGTAAGATGGATCTTGCGGACTACTACCACCGTGTCTGAGGGCGAGAGTGAGAACAGTCTCCTCGTCGGAGGTCAGGTCGCGCTGTGGAGCGTCTTCGAATGGTCTGCTTGAAATCGATCCTGCAGTGATCTGAGCCAAGGACAGTGAGGCGTACAGCTGTTGGAGACATTTCTTGTCTGTTTTTCCAGAGATGGCTGCCAAAGGAATGTGGCTGATGAGTAAGATCAAGTCGGGTATCATGTACATCGGGAGTGACTTCTCACATGCTTGTCGGAGTGTTTGATTTGTGGTCGCAAGGTTTTCATGATTAATCTTCGGCAGCTCTGACGTTGTCTGTGCGCTTGATGTAGTATGAGCCACAAAGACCACGAGCTGAGACTTTGGCAAAGCAGGGTGTTCCAGGATCATAGCAACGGCATCACTGGCGAATTCTGTGGTTAGCCGAACTTTCTCGGCAACCTCTCCAAGCTCGACCCGTTGACCGCGAATCTTCACTTGGTCATCACGCCTTCCCAGAAAGTGGATTTCGCCGTAAGCTGTTACTCTTACCATATCGCCAGTGCGATAAAGCCTCGTTCCACGAAAGTCGTCTACAAACCCACGTGCGTCTGAACGATTGAGGTATCCTTTGGCTACAAGACTTCCACTGAAGCAAAGTTCACCGGATTCTCCCCGCAAAGCATAGTGATCTGCTCCAAAGTAACGTGTGGTTCGCAACAGCCTATTCGGCTAGCAGTCTCGTGTATGCTTTGGCCTACTGGTGGGGGTCAAAGAACGTGGCGGATGGGTACTATAGTCAGACAAGATTCTTCATTGTTCTGCCAGCCATGCTCTTCAGCGCACAGAAATGTGGGCAGCTTTTCTCGATGGCGCCTGACTTTTCAAAGTCTCGTATCTCGGCTGCAAGGATTTTGGACCTCTTGGATCTTCGAACACCAAATAAGCCACCTAGCAGGCAATCTCGGGAATCGACCGGTGATGATCTCGAAAAGGATACACACGACCTTCAAGATGCCTCCTTCCCATGTGGAGCAGAAGTTAGGATTCAAGATGTCCATTTTTCTTACCCCGTCCGACCCGATGACTCAATTCTTCGTGGGTTAGATCTTCACATCATACCTGGTAAGTTCTGTGCGCTGGTGGGACCCTCGGGAGCCGGCAAGTCGACTATCATTGCCATGATCGAGAGATTCTATGCACCTACCAGCGGTGTAGTCTCGATTGATGGGAGAGACATATCAAAGCTTTCCGGGACAGAGTTCCGCGACTCCATATCGCTTGTCCAACAGGACAACATCTTATTCGAAGGCCTTATCCGTTTCAATCTTTCCCTAGGTGCCAGGCCTGGGCAAATCGTAACTGACGAACAGTTGGAGGAGGCCTGTCGTCTGGCGGATATCCATGAGACAATTCGGTCTCTACCCAAAGGCTACGACACATGCATAGGGCCGAACGGCGGCCACCTCTCAGAAGGCCAGAAACAGCGTCTTTCCATAGCTAGAGCTCTGCTGCGAAAACCACGCTTACTCTTACTGGACGAGAGCACCAGTGCACTAGATGCACAGAGCGAGGGGTCAATCCAAAATACACTAGATCAATTGCGCGGAGAGATTACTATCATCGCGATTGCGCATCGCTTGCATACTGTCGAACGAGCCGATAAGATATTCGTTATTGAAGAGGGCAGGTGTACCGCGAAGGGCACTCATCAGCAATTGATGCGTGAGAGCGAGACCCATAGAACAAACGCGCTACATCGGATGCTGGATTCTTGATCCGCCCCGTGGTTTTCCTGCGCCCTTTGTAACCTCGCTTCTTTCCACGCCTTTACAGCCTCATTCCTTTATCACAATGTCAGCTGATGGAGTCTCACGTTGCTCGTAGGGGCATAGGAGATGAACATGCTTGATTTTCCCCGCACAGGTACATAGCACGATGAATCCAGATCCTCTCATCTTTTTTACCTCTTTGTTATGAACTAGTTCGACTAGCGGTGTGCTGTACCCTCCTAGAGACTCGAAAGACAGGAGAGAAGTATCCTATCAGCGCCTCTTCTACACTCGATTCGGATCTAGTCCTAAGATATATCTAGTTGCGGTCGCCTATCTACACGCTTCTAATCATCATAGTCGCCTTATCCTTTCTCCATGATCTGTGATCACTAGTTGTAATAGGGACAGTTCACCCCGCATGAACAGAATAGTAATCCTTAGTACAAGCCCCTTGTTACATCCTATCTCTTGCTCATCGAGTGTTTCGGCTTGTTGACAAAGACACTCTATGCATCTACTAAGACTACAGAGCTATTTGACAGCTCTACGATAGTCTCGCAGTCCCAAATACCAAAAGCCTACCCTAAGGAAATGGGAGGGTTTATGTCCGTCATACTAAAGAAAATTTGAGCGTACCTTTGAGAGCGATCAGCTCTCTGGATACCGACCAATATGCTCAAGAGATCGATACAACGCACCCGAGATAGTGGTAGGGTCAGTCTCTTAACGAGCGATGTGGTGTAGAGTGGTCAATACGACGCTGTCGGCATTTGACACCTATCCGCGCTTGGGTTTCTCTCGCGATTTCCGTCAGACCAAGCAACATTGGAGACACATCCGACGCTAACAGACATTCATCATGATAGCCGGCTTGCGAAATTGCGCTATATCGCCTAGACGATGGGCTGGGCGCATTTGAGCAGGCGGCGGGAGATTGTACAAGACGCGAAATCAGATCGGAGAGATCCTTATCCCATTGGTCATGCGCAAAGCCTCGTGGTTGACAGCGAGCTGGAATTCCTGCAAAGAGTGCTTGATCGCATCGAAGATACGCGAGTGGATGGCGGACACTTGTCCGTTATCCGACCACTGCGACAATCACCTGGGTGAACATTGCGTGAGATTGAGGAACGTGCACGACGCCAGACGCGTGGCGTGGAAGCTATACAAGTTGTTCGCAATGAATTCGGTCATCTAATTTCGCAGGATTAGGCAGTGAAACATGAAGACTACGACACGGTGCAGGACTTCCTGGGACAGGCTGAGATCGAGAATCTCAAAGGGTATTCGAAGAACGACAAGGACAGAGAAGTTTGGGAAAGAGCCTGGCCATATGGACACTAGTCCAAGCATATCCAAACAGTATGCGTAACATTCGAGCTCGCAACTATCGCTATACATGACAATATTTCGTACCATGGGCTATCGTTCCTACGGATCGCCGATGTGTAAGGGCTATTAGCAGCATATCTTGAGTCTAGGTAAAGATCAGGACGGCAGTACCGGGTACTCGGTTGGCTCAGAAACCTTGATTTGCTGCCTCGCGGCCGAAGCCACGTTGTTGGAATCACGGTCGCCATTGCCGAAGATGGTGTAGGATGCACCATTGGACTCTCAGAACAACGGAGCACCTCCTCCTCCGCCGGCCACCGCCGCCTGCACCAGCATTGGCACTTCCAGATCGAACATCCGGAGCACCGGTGCCTCCGTTTGACTAAGCGTAATAGATTCCATGATTCGCGTTCGATGAGGTGACCTACTGATCCATACCAGGGTTGTTTGCGTTGGTAGTGTCGGAGTTTCCCTAGATTCGCAGCGCGGGATGGCCGCTGTAGACTACGATGGCACCACCGCGGCTACGATGAGGTCGTTTACCGACTCCAAGAGATTGGTGTACAGATCGTAAACTGAGATCGTGCCTCGCCAAGAAACAAAAAGACCAGTCAGTGTGTATGGGGTATTTCCTGTCCCAGACACTCTCGTTGTCTAGTATACAGTCGTGGCCGGTGGCTCATAGACCGTCATAGGTGTCTCTCCGGAAGTGACAGCGGTGCCAGTCGAGGTAATCGGGCCGGCCACGTGCAATATCAGATAGTTTGTTAGAAAAGCAGGCGGTGTAAAAATGCTCACTTGGATTACTCCACCTGGGACTGTTGGTATGTCCGTACGAGTGTAAGTAGCAAATCCGGTCCCAAGCAAAGTCGTTGTAGAGAAGGGGATCATAGACGGAGGGTTCAAGACTTCGATTGGAACGGTACTGTCAGAAGCTGTCGCTGTGCTAGTCGGAGTGACGTGTGTTGTAGGAGTGATCGTACTCTGAATCGTAGGTGTAGAGACGCATACAGGCGTACTACCATTTGTAGTCCCAGTCCAGTTTTTAAATAAGGTAGAGTCGGTCGTAATAATCGTGATGGACTTGCTTGCCGGTGGTGTGAAGATGAAGTCGGGTGTGCTACCGCCGGGAGACATTGGCATGCCAGTTGAGATTGAAACGAAAGACACACTGGTAGTGATGACAGATGTAAAGCGAGCTGGGGATGGGCTGGATATATAGACAGGTGTGCCTACTCCTAAACACTCCAGCTGCCCAGTCGAATTGGAGACAGATGGCACCTCGGAGGTTAGGATTGATGTGTAGATACCAGCTGTAGGAAGTCTATAAATAGACGTGAGAGAGTCTTCTCCTTGAGAAGATGGCGTACTCGACGACGGGAAGATCGAAGATATGTCAAAAGTAGTGCGGTATGTAGAGGCGGCTCTGTTGGAACTGCCACTGGATGAAGCAGAAGCTGTCGTAACATCTTGGGAGGACTGGGAAGAGAGTGTCTCGATACAGGTTCTGTTCCGATATCAGTACTTTCAACCGATGCATCGTGATAGCAAGACTCACTGAGTGACAATTGAGACGATAGAGCCACTGCAGATAACTTCGACTGGCTGCAGCTCTACAACCACAAGTTGGGCTGACGCATAGATGCCCAGGGCGAGAAATGCGCAACTAAGAAAAACAGAGTGTATCGCTCTCATGGGAACAAGTAATGCGTGTCAGCAGGAATGTGCTTGGTTGTGAGATAACAGGTGGTAGGGGTGGGGTCTTATATAGGATCTTGGAAGTCTGGCTCCTCTCTACTCATCGTTGTATGACTGTATTTGAGGATGTTGGAAAATCCGGAAGATCGTCGCACAGGGAATTTATGACGAAGCATGACACAGCCAGCCAACGCTCTTCGGGGGGGAATCCAATCCCCGGACTGTATATGTAACGGTCGATCAACATTTTGATCTCTGACAATCTCGGGTGACTAGAAGCCAAAGTGGCTCGGAAGAAATGGGGTGGACCAAGGTTGACTATGCACGGAGCATAATGGCAGCTTAATCTGGAATTTAAGAGCAATTGGGAGCAGATATATCGACCACGAGGCCAGAAAGAGGTCTTCTGGAATGCGCCACAATCGTAATGACTGCCTCTCAATCCTTTGAGATCCTGAACAGATATGCCAGAAGCTTTAGAGTTTGGGAACGATATAAGGGAGTGGCAAGATTACAAGGAACATGTAAGCCATCGGGAACACGAGGCCCTATAATGCTAGAGATACTGGTCTATCCGAGGACCACTACACAAGTACACGCCCTACATTGTAGAGTGTAACGGCGCGACAGGACATCTTTGATCACAGAGAGGTGCTTGAGATCATCGTGAGGGATCTCGGTGTGTATCATCATCATCGTCGTACAAGCTTTATGGTTGTTCAAAGACGGAAAGAAGTGCCACGATACGGACCTTATTCGCCGAACGCCCAGGTTGTGCTCCCAGTCTTAACGGTTTGAGTCAGAGCAAGATCCCTAGGAGAAAAAGAGTGCAATGCAGAAAAGGCAATTTTTCAATCGCTCTTTGTCTGGAGGAAGGTCACATATATACAGCGATGGCCAGCGGTGTCCTCCATGTTCAATTCTCCTCAGCCAGCCCCAGATCATAAGTGTCTTTACATTCCTTTAGTTGCGGCAGCTTTTGCAACTCGCATCATTTCTGCTCAGATAATGCTCGATGGTACAGTGACGACTGTTTTACCTGTGATGACTGTGTCCAGTTGCCCGGCCTCACAAACCGCACTAGACACCTTTCATTCTTCTCAGAGCATCATTCCAGTCATGAGTACACATTCCACCGTGTGTTCTCAGCCTGCCGAGATCGGCTTCAGCCCTGGGACGTACACAGTCTCGGAGACATGCCCTTGCGATCCTGGAATTCCTACCAGAGTACCTGCCGGGTTCACCACCGCTGTCGCATTCGTTAGTACCGACACCCGACTAATCACTTGTCCCGTGAGATCCATTCCAGCCTCCATCAAGTTTGGATTTGTAAAGGCTTCAAGCAGCAATGAGCTCCAGGTCTCATCTGCCGACACCGGAATGCGCGATTCCACTTCGTCGATCAGGCCAATCATTGGTGGGATTTCCCAAAGCAATGGCAACACTGCCGCACTCACAACAACCGTCAAATCAATTCCACCGCCGCCAAAATCTACCTCTGGACCAGGTGTGGGCCCCTCAATCATTGCTGCAGACGGTGAAAACGAGAGCATCACCGGCGCTGCGCCTCAAGGAACCTACAGTGTCAGTGATCGTCGGAATTCATCTGCCCACTCTTTTTACGCTGCAAGCTCTGCCCGTGCTGGTATCCCCACGTCTTCCTCGTCTGTCTCAAACAATTCGACTGTCACATCCAGCATGGCACTCTATACTGGCGCTGCGACTTCTCGCACAGCTCCTGTTGCTGTACTTGCAGTATTGGCTGTTGCGCTCGTGCTTGCAGGTCTTGCATAGATCGGCTGGCATGTTGCTTGTCTGTTACGTACAGATGTAGTAAGGCCAAGAACATGACGAAAAGGAGGTTTCAAGGACACAAGACGGATGTTGGTGGACGTGGCAAAGTTTGAATCCGAACTTTGTTCAGAGCAACAGAGAAATTACAAGAGTTTTTGATGAACAGTAGACAAAGCGTAGTCCATCGCTACGGCTTGCCTTGCCTCGCTAATGCGGCTTTTCTGTGCCTTGCGCTAAAGTGTTAGCGTCTGTGAACGCTAACCTAAAACTTAAACTATATATGGAAACGACGTCCAAACTGCGAGAATGCAGACCCACTTCTGCAAGGAAGTTGATATCCGTGAAGCTATTAGTCTTCCTTATTGGATTAAGCGAAGGGTTCAAAATCTGGGTTGATCAGAACATGGCTTTTATCTGGGTGAAACGCCCAGTAAAACTGCACTCTCTGCCTATTTGGTCCCACCGAACAGCGATGTCATTGCCGGCACCGCGGCACTGTCATTAGGAGTTAACAGTTGAGGTGGAACAACACGTGGTTCTCGTTCCAAACAGAGTTAGCATAAGGAACGAAGCCAATCATTCTCTGGCTGATTCTTACATTCCCAGTATGTAACCCTATCTAAGGGTGAATTAACGAAAAAATTAAACACACGTCCAAGCTTCATGTCTACGTTGGACAATACGCGAACATTGTGGATTTCCAAGATACGCTGATTAGCGACTCCTGGTGCTTTGGATACACGTGAGCGCTTGAGCTACTGTATCTCGTTTGGCACTGCTCACCCAGACCTGTATCTGCAACATGCACATCCCGTTAAGTCTACCGGCCAAGATGACCCGCCGAAGCCGGTGCCGAGACTATGGTCGCGTGGAAGTCTTGCAGATCAACGGTCTACCGCAGAACCTAGTTCCCTTCGGGAGAGCCGGGCTCCTGCCCCTCCATACTTCCCCAGGACATCATTGCGCCACTAGCAACTTGCTTGGGAGCCGTTGGTGCGTACCGATAAGGCTGTTGAGTGGACGTCAAGTAGGTACTCACTCCGCTGCGAATAGTACTTGAATCCATGATTGGCTTGTTGGGACCACAATCGAAGAAGCAGACTGATTCCAAACAGAAGAGCGAGCGCCGCAGATCCTTCCCGACACATGTCGCTCAGAGGTTTGCACATTCGGCCCAAGTGCATGAATTGCTGTGACGCAACGGGATTGATCAACAGTTTTTCGCTTCGGGGCTACCGACAGAATTTTCCGTGAGAACAGATTGACAGGGCATACGCTTGATCATTGGATATCTACAAATGCTTCAGGCTTGGAACATATTCGACATCAATCGCGCCACTCGAAACACACTCAAGATCGACCTTACACCATGGATCAGGATCAAGCACAATATTGGCTATGGCTGCTAGAGGCTTCAGAGAGCCCGCCACTTCCACAGCACTATTGCAACGACATGATCATGAGCTCAAGCAGGTTTCACATGGAGCGTGAGTTCGGTTTTTCCTCAAACATCCATGCCAGTCAAACTGAGACCAAGCAGCGGCTTGTCAGCCATTTGAACAATGCCAATTCTATACATACACCCCACCTCTCACCAATCTACAACAGGCACAAGACTGGTCTCTGCAATCCATGAACCCCGACTCATACGCCATCACTACCTCACAGCTTTTGAGCGACCTGAGTCGATCCTATACGTGCCTTCAAGACACAAGAGCCTCCCTTGCCACAGATACAGCGAATGACGCCTCTCTGGTGGGGAACCATCCAGGCAGCCCAGAATACCACAGCGACATCGGAAACCTGGCATCTCTTCACCTGAACGACTCCAATAGCTCCCCACGACCGAGTCAAGGGCCATTACAACGCCGAGCATCGTACTCAGCCTTCCAGCACGTATGTTTTGACAGCTGTTGTGACGGTCGTGTGTTTTCATCAGCAAGCAATCTGCGACGACACCAAAGAGAACGATCTCGTCAAGCACACTTGTCCACCTGCCCATTCTGTAATCGGAGTTTCTACAGGCGATGGACTCGAGACCAACATGTTTTGCGACTTAGCTGTAGGAGGCAATGGCGATCTCGTCAAAGTCTTGCAAACACATCGGTCGACGACTTGCGATCCCAATCACGATAATGGAAGGAACCTTTAATGCTCGCAGTCGTTCATCTTCCAGTACTCATTTCAACACGCTTACTCCTCGAGAGGGTGCCCGATAGATAATCTCCCAATCCAATCATGCACATTTTCAAGGATGATCTGGAAGACACAACCCCGTGTGCCAATGCTTGAACCCGCTTTGTAACTCCATAAACCCTGACCCGCTAACAAGCAGCTGATGACTAGGAGAGGCTGCCTGCTCCGCGGTCCAATGCTGACGGCTGTCGATACAGTGAAACCCAAGGGGCGTTCCATTGCAAAGTTCCTTGCCCCCAAGCCAAACCAAGACACTTCAAATGGTGGTCAACGCCTGCTATACAGCCGGCTTATCCACAAATTGTATCATGCGTCCAAACACTGCCACAAGACCCTGGTGCCGAGGTACAAGGCATGAATCGTACCTCTCCTGGTGGAGAGAGCCCTATACCGTGGTCGTGATGCGCCTGGCAGGTCTCCGCGGCCGGGCTTTGACGGTTCGAGACGCCCGACGGTACCTCCGAAATGTAAACCTTAACGCTATTTGTTGTAGAATTGTCAGCGCATGTTTTACCTAAGTCAACTTCCCCTGATTTGGCGCAGATCGACTTTCAATGGTTCATCACTCTGCCAGTGCGTCTACGGATGTGCCCATGGTCGTGGTTCAGACAGCTGCGCACAGGCCTCAACAACATCTCGGGCACTGTCGTAGGTTTTGTCTCGTAGCACTTATCTGATCGTTGCGTTTGTACGTACGGATTCAGGTTTCCATGTCTCAAGACTTAGCTCTGTACAGGTTCGAAAACTCTGCTTCACACTCCTTTGGTCGCGGCAACCTCGGCGCATCCGCGAGTCTGGGCACCGTTTGCTCGCAGCGTGGTTGTAACATCAAGTCGCAGAGCCCAAGAACATAGCAGCCGGATCGGGATCCTCTGCACCAAGAGTGCAGATCCTCGATGGACACAACACGGCCTCGACCCTAAAACTCTGGTTGGATCGATAGCCTGGGGTCCACAGCCGACCATGTTACTTCCTGGTAATTGAAATCAGTCCATCAACAGCATCAGCAGCGTCAACTTGCTTTCCCTTTGCAAAGTCAGCCCAGATCTTCCGCATCTGCTTCCCGGCCGTATCGACTTCTTGAGCAGTAAATCCCTCCAGCGTCTTTGCACCCCCGTAAACTTCCTCGTTCCCAAACAACAACGGCAATTCAATTGTGTGTGTAGCGCCAAACCGGTTCTTCTTGTTTCTCCAATGGATTCGGTACAGTGAGGCTTTCCCACCAGCTCGAGCATGACGTTCTGCAAAGTCTTTGTCGAAGGGATGATACAAAAGCTTGGTGACCTTTGAGACTGCAAGGTCGTGAATGGATCTGCCTACAACAGGAATGTCGATTGCTGAGCTTACGATAGGCATAAATGGCACAAACAACGATGCCTCATCATCAGCACTGCCGACAAGCAAGTCGATCTGTGGTGCGACTTTGTCGAGTGCGCCATTCAAGTCTGCTTCGGCGGGAAGAGGCGCATGTCCATATTGTGGTGCGAAAGGCATACCACCCATCGGCAAGCTTCCAGACCCGGCTTTGTCAATCTTCTCGCACAGTTTCACGAGTTCTTCAGCGGACATTTCGGGGCTTGCGGACTCAGCTGCCTTCAGCAAGGTGATGTTTAGCGCATCTCTGCCTCTGGTGATGCCGAAAGGCGCGCTTTGCACTATGGCGCGACCGAACAACGAAGACGCTTCAGGCACAGCCATGATATCGGCGACAGAGCTTCCACCAGCCGACTGTCCGAAGAAGGTAATGGTCTTCGGATCATCGTTACCTCCAAAAGCAGCAATGTTCCTCCGCACCCAGCGCAGAGCTTCCAGTTGATCCAGCAGTCCAAGATTCGCAGGCCTCGTCTGGCCGTCTCCCAAAAACCCAAACAGATTGAGGCGGTAGTTGATGTTGACGACAATGACCCCATGTTCGGCGACCACTTTCGATGGGTCGTAGGCAGGTGAGTCGCCAGCACCTGTCGCAAAAGACCCGCCGTACACCCAAACCATGACTGGAAGTTTGTCGCCTGCTTGAGTATTCTCTGGCACCATAATGGACAGATGATGGCATTCTTCGCTGATCTTCAGACCTTGGAGCAGTGGCACTTTTGCGATGAGAGCTGAGCCTTTGTCGTTGGGTTGTGGGCATGCTGGACTGGGAGAAGTCGCTTGGAACGTTTCGGACCAGTCTTTGACGGGTTCTGGGATCTGGAAGCGTAAAGCTGTCGCGTATGGGATACCGGTGCATCTGACTACAGAACCCTTGCTGAAGCCCTGCATTGGACCGCATGGCGGATTGACAAGAGGGTGCTCGGACATGTCGGGTTGTGGTCTCTCCTCGCTGGCTCTGGCTCAAGATCTGATAGAGTCCTAGACTTGGTGACTTCGTGCTCAACGTGTGCGACGTGATGACAACAAGGGGAGCTACTGCTCTGTGGAAAGCTGGAAGTCGTCGAGGTTGCCGAATCCTGCCGATCGGGCCGTTGCGTGCGGACTGTCGCCGGCATGTCGATCTCCAGTCGCCTCGGCTTGACGAAACACCGCATGTGATAATTTTTCCTGCCAGTATCTTCTCTCGGGTTGAACAGGTCTTTTTATAGGACGCACATCCGATCTGATTCCTCAGTTCAGGCAATCACGATATCCTGATTCCTAAAACATTGATGTCCAAAGAGGCGACCTCAAGATCGAGCTTTAGCGACTACGAATTGCGACGACTGTTGATGGGAACAGGGTATGACCGACAACGTTGTGCAGACAACAAATCAATCATTGTCTTCATGTATGACTGGATATGTTAAGGCTATCAAAGCGTAAAGCTGTAAGCAATTGTCTTTATAGAAACACTGACGAGCAGATGAGTACGAGATCACAGCTTGTGAATTCCCACGACGAAAATGTTTGCAATTCCTCGGTGTCTAACCAGGGCAAAAGATCTCCACAAATGCGGATTGATCTCGCTAGACACGACCACCAAAGCATTTCGGAAACAACATAAAAGAGAGGCAAGCAGGTTATGGATAGTCTCATGATTATCATTTCATTGAATGTTGTGGAACAGACATGTGCTGTCATTCCTCCTCATCTTCGATGAACTGCGATTTCTTCCGCAACCACTTGCCGTATCGATAGATCAAGAAAGGGACAGGGAGACACAGCAGACCCAAGCATCCAAGAAACGTCAACGACCAATGTACTCCGATCCCTTGATACATCGGTCTCGCTGCCACAAGCATGCCAGAAGCGACGAAGTATCTCGCCATCGTGATACTGCCCAATGCACTTGAACTCCAGGTACCGTAAATGTTGATGATGTAGCTATAGCTTGAGACAAAGATTGCGGTCATTGAGTATCCGAAGAGGATTGTGGCAGCGTAGTCAGACCAGTAGCTGATGGATCTGTAGTTTGTCCAGCCGAGCCAGAAGATAGAGATGGCGAAGAAAGGTGATGCGATGATGGCAGGGATGAGAAGATGTTCTGGAGGTTGTTCTTGCGACTTTTCCTCAGTGGTTGAGGTGTTCTTGAAGAAGTGACCAATCAGTGGAGTAAGTGCTGTGGAGATCAATGCGCCGATGCAGATGCCCAAGAACGCAAGACCTGTCTCGCCCGGTGAGAGGCCATATGTGTCGGTGAAGATAAATTCGAAGCCATTGAGGAAGGTGAAGATGACGACATAGACAACAATGAGATAGAAACCAAGTGTAATGATGACGGGCTCAGTGGTGAAGAATTTGGCAGGTTGACTGAGATTCTGCGCCAATCTCTTTCCCAGTGAGTCGCGTCCTTCCAGATCGCATGTGTACTTGTCACTGCCAGTGAGTTGTCTCAGATGATGAGTCCTCCATTGGATGATCATGGGCGAGAATGTTTCGGGCAGACAGAGGAACGCAAGCAGATATACTGCGCCGCTGAGAGCTAAACCGATCCAGTACACCCAGCGCCACGACAGATAATCCTCGATCCATGCAGCTGCGACAGGAGCCAAGATGGGCGACAGCAAAGGACTCAACGCAAAGAACGGCCACAACTTCTCACGTTCTTCGGTGGTGTACAAATCGGCAAGACTACCTCCGTAGATAGACAACGCAGGGCTTGCGGATACACCTGCCAGAAATCTGAACGTAATCTGGGCTCCAAAATTGGGAGTCAAAGCATCACCGAGTGTGAAGCACAAGTAAAACATAGAGGGAACCAAGTACACTGGGTTGCGACCGAGCTCTTCTGACAACGGACCAACAACCAGACTGCCAGCAGAGATGCCGAGAAGGAAAAGAGCAGTCGCCAGTGTTTCCGTTGTCTGGCTGACATGAAGCTCTTTGCTCGCAGGTTTTGCAATGTTCGAGTCGCATGCGGAAACCCAGCCTTGAGAGAAGACCAGTAAGAAGAGGATGGCCGTCGTCCGCAGCCGCTTTCCGTTTGACCAGTTGTGAGGATCTGCTTGGTCGTTCTGTTTATCTTCGTAGCTGACAGAGATCTTGTCTTTCGATTCATCGTCCGGCCTCTTTTCTTTGATCAGATCCTCATCAGATGGCGGCGACGGGGATGGCGCGGGTGATTGTTGTTTGCGCGAAGCTACAAGGGGTGGCAGGCGCGCCTTGATGCCCGGGCTTGTTGAAGTTTGGCAGTCGGGGCTGTATTCCGATGACAGTGATGGTACCTCAGTGTCTGGCGAGTTCGTCGCAACTTCCTGGTCATCTCGTTCCGCTCCTGTATAATTCGGCTGGTCTCGGCCGTGAATCAACGATGCCTGTTTCTTTTGCCGCCGGTACTCAATCAAAGTCTGCATAATGTAGCGCTGTGATTGGGTTGTCGAAGTCCACAATCGTTGATCGCAAATTTGCAAAGTCTTTCTTTGTTGTTTGCGACGAACGCTGTCCTGGAAGCGTGGCAGGCGAGAGGTCGTGCTATACGAGGATCATCAATGTAGGCGTTCGATGCATGAGTGCGAAACAGAAGTCGGTCGAGGTCAAGAATGAGTGGAGGAACGAAAGAAGAAATCGATCACGGGCGCACTTGCCTGAAGGCTTGACACAAATAAGGTCGTTGAGTTTTATCTCCGAGATGCTTTCATGAACGGTTGTGTTGTTCATGATGACGCACTCGTTCTTGCGGCTTCGTCGTCGCTGAAACTCTGTCGCGTTCAGAACGCAAGAACATCTGACATGTTTGGGCGAGAAAGCAGCGAAAGAGATGCAAAATGTCGTTGTGCCTACCTCTTACAGCCTACGGTGCGCGATCATTTGGAAGCTTGGTATGTCACTGCCGTCTGGGCCTCTTGGAGATCTGGAGTGACATACCAACGGCAGAAGCCAACACGGTGGCCACTTCCCCAGACTTTGTTCATCAGTTCCTGTATCTCCGCATCGTCAGTCATCTCAGAGCGCTTGGTCATCACTAGAGGCTGTGTGCTGATGATCTGGGAACTCTTTTTCATTTCTCTGGGTTAGCGAAAGCGCATCGAAGACTGTCTGAAGTAATGTCTCATCACTTTCTAGGCTTGTTCCACCACTTGCCATGACCCTTCTTGCCAAACTTGTTCATCTTGACAACAAAAACACCTCTTTCGATTGTGTTGATCATGATATAACCAGAAGGGAACCCGGCATAATGACTCCAAGTACCGACAAAATCGACCAAACCATCAGTGTTGTCATCCTCAGGATAGATGTCAAAGTATGCGACTTCATCTACATTGCCACCAGTTGGGTCGGCAGGGATACCGCTCACATCGTAGACGCGAAGACCGGCTGCGTAGTTGGACTGGTAGACAAGGCCATCGTAGACGTATTGATTGTGGTCGATGGCCTTTTGCTTGGACTTGTAAAAGCCGGTGTTGACGGGTTTCTCCAAATTGCGAATGTCAAAGATGTAAGTAACAGGGAACTGCTCAGCAGCTGGGCCAGTGCGGTCTTCTTCGTCGAGTTCATCGTCGAGGACAAGGTATTCCTGCCAGTCGCGGTTGAGAACGGCGCCTTGGTGAGTGTAGGCAGCGCCAACATATGGAGTGCGAGAGATGATCTTGGACGAATTGACGCCAGTTTTGTCAGTCACGTCGTAGATGGTCAATGTATCTTCGTTGTAGCCGTAGCAAATGTCGCGTCCATAGTAGCGCTTGTCGGGACCGCGGTAGACGAGACACTCAGCATCGTGGACATAGCCATCCTGGCCAGCGCAGCCGGGTGACACTGGCTTGGTAATGTCGTCGATGTCGATGAAGATGAGACCAGCGCGGCAGGTGCTGTTGCGAGGTTGAGCGCCGACAGAGACAGCGTAGCCGAGTTCTTCATTGATGACAACATTGTGAGTGCGACCAACGGGGAGGTCAGTGAAGAGACCTGTCACATCGGCAGTGATGCTGAAGTTCTTGGGGTATCTTGGGTTGATGTCCAACAGTTTGTTCATGTCAAAGAACTGGATGCCATGATTGCGAGCTTCAGATCCGATGACCATGTAATTCTTGTACGAGCGAATTTCTCTCCAGATCGAGAAGACGGATTGCTGAGGAAGGCGACCAAGGTAGACTAGCTTGCCATCTCTGGTGATTTCGGCAAAAGCGGTACCGTCTGCTTGACCAATTGCGACAAACTCGCGGCCATTGGGAGACACCCAACCCCATGAAGATGAGCCTTCTCCGGCGAAGGAACCAAGGTCTGCGTGGCTTTTGAAGTCGTAGTAGTCGATCTGAAACTGTCAGGTATGTTGCGACAGACAATGCGACGGTTTCACTCACGTTCTTGCATCTGAAAGTCTCTGCAGGATTGCCAGGTTCAACGACTGCAAGACCTCTGCTGTTGCACCTGACGACATCCTTGTCCTTGTGATTCTTGAGGAACGACTTCCATTTCTTGCTGTTGTATTCGCCCCATTTTCTGTGCTTGTCCCATGATGCCTTTGGAAAAGGTCAGCGTTCGGCACGACAAGATTTCGACTGAAACTCACATGTTTGCGGTCCATGATCATCTGGTGCACTTTACCAGTGTCATAGTCGGCCTCGGTGTAGGCGCAAGCCCATGCTGGAAGAAGAAGGAGAGCAAGTTGCGATAACTTCATTGTCGCCAAAAGGGATTGAGAAGACTGGATGATATAAAAGATGATGAGGCTGATGCGACACTCTACCTTGACCGGTTCACTACCTTCTTATACCATTGACCTACCTCTTGACACCATCCGTATCTCGGTGGAGCATTCAGCGATATCTTGCGGCCTTCTCTGCCGCAACGCAGAGTCGCAAGCACGAATCCGAACTTACTGGCTTGTCGAAGATGTGACCTTCCTTTCGCAGGCATTGAGCGACACTGTACAAGACTTTGATGGCGGTGCCAATACGCACTTCTGCAGCGGCATGCAGAGTTCCAATAGAGCAGAGGTCCGTGTAATAGGGAGATTCTACATTCCTGTAGTGAAAACTTTTGTGCCGCGGTCGTTGCGAGATGAGCCAGCGGTATGGCGAAAGGTTGTTGACAGGGGGTGATAAGGAGTTGCGGCATAACGGGTAATCCGTGATGCCTCATTGGCCGCCGGAGGCACCTACCTGTAGCATGTGCATACCAAGAGCACAGCCCGAGATGCAAACCAGGGAAGTTGAACAGGAATGGGAGTCTTGGAAGAAGATACGGAGTGTTGGCAAACGGTCTCGAAGACTTGGCGGACGAATCTCCAAAAACCCCGCACATGTCAGTGCGAAGTCAAATCCGGAGCACGTATCTCGTTACCTCCTGCCTGATCTGGAAGGAGTCAAGGAGCTGGGCATGCGAAGGGAGGCTCTTTGAACGCCTTGGCCTCTGATCCTGCTGGCGGTGCGAGCGGAGGATCTCGAACCTACCAGATGTGATCCGCAAACGATCTCGCGACATGTCTGGAAGCTAGTTCCCTTGCAGCAGGTACACAAGACATGGTCGAGGCAGCGAGGTTGATGAGCCTTCTGTATTGCCATAGCGACTTGACAATTCCGCTGCATTTGATGGGATACCACTGGCAGACTGAGACTTTGATTTGTAAGATAGAAGGCAAATTTCTGTTGCATTGAACGTGAATGTATACGATCTAACGACTATGCATTACCACTGAATTCTTTTCAAGCGATAGGCTAGGCTCCCCAAGCATATTCTATCTAGAAGATATGGCTCAAGAATCTGCGCCACTTGGGATGCGAATCGTGCACAGCTCTCAGCTTGTTGAAGTGGTCCCAGTCGATCTCGCGACGGCCAGAGTCGACGTCAATGTCTGCAAGCTTGTGCCAGCCTTCACGCTTCCAGACCCATCCAACAATGTAGAATACGATGACGACGAAGATTGCGAGGTATGAGGCGAAGAAAGCTTCAGCATCGAGTGGTCTGATGGCGACGTAGAACTATGTCTCGTTAGCATGTGAGCAGAAGATGGAGCGAGGAATTGTGCATACCTGAGCAATGAGGACGATGATGATCAAGATCAGACCAATCCATGAGCCAACGACGCCAAAGACGGCCTTGAATGGAAGCTCGTCCAGAGTGTGGCCTTGATGCTTCCATGCGGCACGGAAGCGGATGTGTGCGAGACAGATAGAGCCCCAGGTGAAGAGCGCAGCCAGACCTGACAGAGACTGCAGCCAGTTGAACACGATGACTCCAGTACTGGCCAAGGTGATGTAGGCAAGAGGAGCCCAAGCGAGAACAAAGACGGTAGACCAGAGAGGACGGCCAGCTCTGTCGATGTATGTGAAGATCTTGGGAGCGTAACCTTGCTCTGCCAGGGCAGTCAATGTACGAGAGCCACCGTAGACACCAGACAGACCGATGGAAATGACGGATACCAGAATGACGGCGTTGACAAAGTCACCGAAGCCAGGAATGCCAGCGTCGACGGCAGTGATGACGAAGGGAGAGGTCGAGACATCGAGGTAGCCACCAGATCCGAGAAGGCGAGGGTCATCGTAAGGAACCAGAAGACCAACAAAGAACAAGCCGAGGATGTAGAAGAGTGTGATGCGCCAGAAGACTTGCTTGACGGCAGAAGGCAGGGACTTCTGAGGAGTAGCCGACTCGGCTGCGGCAAGACCGACGAGCTCAGTACCGGAGAAGGAGAAGGCGGCAGTGACAAAGACTGAGCAGAGACCAGGGAAGCCGTCAGAAAATGCACCGGGGTTGTACCAGTTCTTTGCGCCAACGTATTCGCTGTATTTGCCGTTCGAAGGACCACCACCGCAGACGAAGATGACTCCCATGATCAGGAAGATTGAGACTGTCGAGAGCTTGAGCAGGGCGGCCCAGAACTCTTCTTCTGCGTAGCCGAGAACACCGAAGACGTTGATCAAGACGACGAGAAGGAAGAAGACTGTGATCCAGACGCCGACATTGACATCTGCGCCCCAGTAATTGACCGTGAGACCTGCGACGACGAGTTCGAGTGGAAGAACGATGGCCCATTGGAAGACGTAGTTCCAGCCCATGGCGAAACCCCAGGCAGGATCGATGAAGCGGACAGAGTAGGTATAGAAGCCACCAGAGATAGGGTACATGATGGCGAGTTCACCGAGAGCATAGACGACGTTGAAGATCATCTGTTGGCCAGGTCAGTGTTGCGCTTGTGGACTGCAAGACATGCGATGGCTGGACTTACGACACCCATGATACCGAAACCGATCAGAAGCGAAGCTGGACCACCACTTCTTAGAGCACCACCTGAGCCGACGAATAGACCAGCACCAATGGAACCACCGATGGCAATCATACTCAAGTGGCGACCCTTGAGAGTCTTGTTGAGCTGGTTGTGCTTGTCATCAAGAGTGCGACGCTTGAATGAATCTGGTGTGAGACCGAGTCTGGTCATGAGAGAAGCCTTGGGGGCAGCGTAGTCTGTGACATAGCCGTCATTGCTGAGCTGAGGCGAGAGCTCAGGCGACGTCTTGCCGCCAGTGACATCTTCATGAGCTGTCTTTTCCATCATGTCGATGAGCGATGCTCGGTGCGTTGACCGAGGCGAATGGGAGATGATATGAAATGAGGAAGACAAAGGGACGAAATGAATGCTGTCGTTGTTACCTCATGGCACGACGACAAAGACCTACTTGTACCAGACCACGATGGCCTCCCTTATCAGCTTCAGACCAGTATTCCAAGTGATCCAAGCCAGTAATCTGGATGACAAGGCTTGGCCGCCAAGGTCCAAGAAATGTCCATGTTTGCAGTATGTGCGAGTTTGGCGAAATGTGTAGGGTTTGGATTTCTTGGACAACGGCGGAGGTTCTTGGTGACGAGAATCGTTCATGTCATTTGCACGAGGGCTGTGGTGGTTGTGATCGTTATCACGTTTGCCCAGCACTGGTAGCACTTGTGGGCGTCGACTGAACCAGACTGGCACCGTATTCGGTTTGCGCAGTGTCGCCTCCCTATCTCGGGATGGCCGAAGAAGTCGTAGGCATTGCACGTATCATCTCGAGTAGTTCTGGAAGTGCGAACAGACGAACGACGCAGGCCAAGAGACGCGTGTGGTCGCGTTGCAAGACGGAAGTCCGAGATGTCGAGGTCGAAGTCGAGATCGAGGAAAGACGAAGATGCAAGATGCGCCCCGCGTTTGAGTTTCTCGAGGCCCCGCAGGCAGGAGCGGCTTGCTCCGCCTCCACCTCCGCCGGTTCCTTCTTGCGCACGACCCGCCTTGACGGTTTGATCGTCTTGGCGACATCATCTTCTTTTTCGTTTCTCTTGTTCTTCGTAACTTCCTTATCTCTTCTGTTGCATCGAGTTTGTTCGAGATTGCTGCCAGGGAGTCCAGATCTCGAGGTGCCCCCTTCGTTCTCACTTTGACGTCGCTTGGAAAAATATCGTACACGAGCCGGTGAATCGAGCCGCAAAGCTTGGCTTGTCGTGTCCACCACCCTGTTTCGAGCAATTCGTCGCTGATGACTTGCGACACGGCGTGCTATTCGCGATTTCTGGAATAAAATCTATCTTGAAAGTATCCTGAGTGTCCTGTGCCTGTGCCTGTTCTTGTCTCCATGCGCTTCTTATGCGGTTGATCTGTTTTGACAAGAAGCTAAATCGAGTTTGGGAGGCAGTGACGTCCAGAAAAATTACATCGTACATTGCATAACCGCAAGTCATTGACGAGACTGCAAATCTTCTTCTTGGATACCGTTGGTCTGCGCGAGGACACGTCTGCTGCAGTTTGATCTGATCGCATATTGCTGGACCAAAATTTCAGTCGGAAGCATTTCACCGCAAGCGACTTGATCAGTCCTCAGCGTCGCAAATTGCAGCCGCACGCACGACCAGACCCAAACACCTAGACACATCACAACAACACCACAGTCGAACCGCATCCGCGCAGTCATTCGATACTCTTCTCACTCTCTCATCCATGGTCCCTACACGTATCAGTCGCTTGCACATCCATGACTCCAACTCTTGTGGTCGGTGCGGCAGAGTTTGCGCCGTAACGGTCTCACCACTGCAGACTCGTCCGTATCCATTTGGCGTCGCTACTCTTGTCTGATGCCTTTCAAAGCCCAATCTGGACACTCTAAGCCCACTAGCAATGTGCGCCTTCGTTCTGCTTCCTATACCATGTCCTGGACACTCAATTGTGTAATCGCCTGCCTCTGGACTTCGTCCTGGCGCCGCAGTCATGGTGCTTGGTGATGAGAACGCGACAACATGCGAGGTTTCACGACCGCATGGAAAAGTCGTAATACCAATGTCCGTCAGGGCAGGCGATGGCAACTGTCAGAATGTTGTTTGTACCCAAACCGGGCAAGAAATCGCTCTTCCAACATTGCTCAACATGCCTGAAGTGGATGATCGCGAGCGGCGTCCGCGGACTGCCATAATCATGTCAATGTCGCTTGTGTCGCAATCCGCAGCACATTGTGGATATGCCCATCCCAGCGCACGCAACGACAATTCGTCCTGGACACGAGAACCGGGCTGAGTCGTTCTGACCTCGACGCATACTTCGTGATCATGATTCGGCATCTTGGCAGCGATCGTGCGACTCGGTCCTGCCATCTCAGCAAAGCAGCGAAACTCCGGCCTCTACGACCTTCATCCTTGTCGAGAATACTTGTACTACGCTTTGAAATCGCGCAACGACATGCCGAAGTGGCCTTCTTGTAAACTTCTTACCAGATCTCAGGAACAGCCAGGATTCGGTGCCTGGTCGAGACTGCGAAGAGGTGACGCCCCGTACCGCTTTCACAACGGTCGGCACCCGGCGACGCGTCACCCTTTAGGACTCACCTTCTGTCTTTTCCACTCTATTCCCGGACGGAAAGCTTAGCAAAGACCTCTGTCTACTCTCCCTTCGGCTACGCACCTACTCAGGATTGGTGCGAAATTCGAAGCGTCCATCAGGGGTCTCGTAAACAGAGTTCTGCTCGAAATAGCGAGCGCTATAGCGATGCGGCCACGCAATCCCTCTGCCTTGTGGCTTGTTTCCCATGTCTGCGGATGCCTCAATACGGGTTGTGATGTTCGTGCTGTAAAAGGCAGCGACTCCTCTTGGACTTGCCCAACTTCTTAGTACCGATCAACTTTTCAACCGACCACCCTTCGATCCAGGCAGCCTACCTGCTAACAGCGACTCAAATCTGTACTCCTTGCAAGCTTTCAAGACCAACAGCCTCTGGCGACTGAGCCTTTCGAGCGCATTGCACAACAAGACGTCGCGGCCCCCGACTTCTTCCCTAGCCCAACATGCCATACAGTCAACTTGCGAAGAACTTTGACGACCCGCATCACAAACATTCGAAGCTATCCAAGCTGGTACCGTATTCAGCACTCATACTTACAGTCTCATGCGTCGTCATCTTCCTCGTCCGAATGTATCTTCTGGAGCCACTGGTCAAGAGATACACTTCCGAGTACAAGCACCTCGACCAAGCGCAAAGGCGAAGCTTCATCAATCACTATGTCGCAGCCAGCATCAAGCTGATACTCATCATTGCATCCGTCTACCCTGCAATATCGGTCATCTCCGGCCACAAGAATCTGCAGTCGCCTTTTGCAGGTAGCTCGACGGTGAGGGTTGGCGATGTGCTTCTCTGCACCTTCCAAGTGTTTACAGCAATGTACATCTTCGAGCTCTTCTACCGTGAGAAGGTCAGCTACATCAGTGGAGCTCATCATATCGGCGCAATCATTATTACGCAGACTGCGGTAGTTCTGTTCTTGGACCCGAAACATGAACAAGATGCAGAGCTGGAATTTATCATGTGCCTGCTATGGGGTGAGTTGAATGTGTCTGTTCCACGGAGTGATCGTCATGCTGATACTATCAAGGGTTCTTTGATATTGTCGCAGAGTTCTGGCCTCATGCCGCTGTCATTGTGTATCGTACCTGGCCCAAGAAACACATGATGCTTGCCGACATCTTTCTTGCGACAGCGATACTCGAAATTATTGGTACCATCGTCGAGACAGTGACGGTATTCTCTATCTTCTTCTCTCTGTGGAAACATTGGACCCTGGAGTTCAAGGTCTTGAGCCCGACACTGCACCTGTTGTTCAGTTGTGCTCAGCTTTGGGGCGCAAGAGTGTTTTGGGTGATGTCGCAACAGCACAGAAAGGCTGCTGCTGATGGTCTTGACCCAGAATTGGTCAGCCCAGAGCGCTTGCAAATCTTTTGTGAAACAAAGCGAGACCCCGCACAAGTCTGAGTCGCTTGCTAAGGCCATGGACAATGCGAAGATGGTCTGAAGCAGTGGTTGACGCGAGTCACCGCTTGTAGGTCTCGGAGATGGAAACGTCTCTTTGTCACATGCTTGCAGTATTCGCTCGTTCAGGAAGCGCGTTCTGTGTCATTGTCTATACAAAGAAGCCGGCTACACTTGCCAATTCACGAATCATCCCTCGACCTTCGAATCCACGAGCTGGAAACTCTGGAATGATGCGAATCACTTCTGCAGTACAACTTGAAACGGTTCAGTATCGTTGAATTCATGTTCGGCAAAGTTTGCGAAGTCAATATTGCTATCCATCTATCAGAAGCCACTTATCCATGTCCACCTCGAGTTCTCCATAATAGTCCTCGGTCTGAACGTCCCCATCCCACTTGATTTCAGGGAATGCCTGCTTAAAGATATGTCTAAGATAGTCGTACTGCTTCGCTGGAGATCGTCTCCATTTGCAATTCTCTTGCACATACTTGCCAAGGTACTTTGCAAGGATATTTTGACCCATCTCTTCGCGTTCGTGATCTGGAGCACCCTCGACCTTCTTCAGATCAGCTTGGGCACCTTTCGCAAGGTCAATCCGATAAAATTTGAGCATATCCTTGAGATCACGATCGCCATCTTTGTTGAAGAACCCTGGGACATCAGCGAGAACCCAGTCGATCATCATCAAGAGTGGTTCCCCAAGGGCCGCCGGGGCAGATCTGTACAGGTGTTTGAGTCCATGATTGCGCTTCTTGCTCATGCCCCTGCCACCGAAAACGACCTTGATGTCGAGCGACTGGCGAACGCAACCAAGAGCAAAGAAGAGTCGGAACAATTTCTCCAACGGGAGATTGTGTACCAGTGGCCCTTTTGCCTGTTCGACACCTTCCCACCCGTCAATGGTGTACTTGAAATTGGAGTACTCAACTTTGATGACGACCGTGAGCTTGTGTACAGGGGCACACTCTGAAAATGCGCGATGCTTTGGCAAGAAACCATGAGGGTCAAATGATGCTTGAGATTCAGGTGTGCCATAGATTGGGAAGTACAGGTCGGCGTTCTCCCACCATATCTTCTCAAGGACGTGGTTCTCAATGCATGCAGGGGGACTCTGATGGCGAAGGACGTCCCATGGTCCTTGTGCTCTCAGCCAGTGACCGAACGCGACCTTCTTTGCGTCAATCAAGATGCGTGTCGCAAGCTTGCGTTGTATCGCGAAAGCCTCCCAGATTGGAGTCGTTCCGCCAGTGGACGATGGTAGGTCGCCGTTTCCCTCCTTCCAGGACATCCAATCCTGCAGTCGCTCAACCAGAGGACCCTTGCCGTCACACCAGTCGACCCATTCCTGAACGCGCTCGATGATGTCGCCGTTGTTTGGAACAAGAGGGCGTGGCTCAGCTTGTGCAATGCCATAGCTCGACAGCGACTGCTCAGATTCGTTCGACGACGAATAGAATTCGGTTTCTGATGGTCTGGCCCATTCTCCAATCGCGTCTGGGTCTTCAGGCTCGTAATGTTCTTCGTGACTGCTGTCGATCTCAGAGCTCGTCGCTGACAATGTTGGGAGAACATTGATCTTGATCCCGTGGAATGCTTCTGCCTCTGCGAGCGTCACCATCGTAAGAACCTGTATTGTTCCACGGTACCAGAAGTCGCTCTTGCGATGGAAAAGCAATGGTCAAGCCCTGCCACTTCACTTGTTATATGCAAGCTTCAAGACAAAGGATTGTTGCACTGCAGTCGCATGACGACTATGGATAAGTTATGGATTCGGCATGGGCAGGACAAAGAATTTCTCTAGGATATCGCCGGATGCAGCCTTCGATACTGCATGACGGTCCAAATGTACTCGGCAAATTTGCGTGGCGGATCAAGCCTTTGCCGCTTCGTTTTGCTGGTCCCTGTCGCTTGGGATCATCTGTCGAGTGTCAAACTCGCAGTGTTGATGCTTCAGAAGTCGCACAAACCATAATGCTGCTGCTCCTGGTGATGTCCTGTCAGTCCCAGGTTGTGGTTTCGCTGTCGTTCATGCCCGCGCCCTACTGTCGCATGGAACTGTCGCCCTGCCATTAGATGAACATTTCATGCTGCTGTTGGATGGAAACGTCCTCTGCTGTCGCCTGCACTGGCTGATGTCGCCTGCACTAGCTGATGTCGCATGAGTTGTCGCGATCGCATGAGTTCCAGTCCTGCGATCGCATGAATCCCTACTCTGCCGTCGCATGGATCCCTACCATGCCGTCGCATGGATCCCTACCCTGCCGTCGCATGGATCCTTGCTCTACCGTCGCACGAACTCCTGCTATGCTGTCGTACGGACTCCTACTATGCCGTCGCACAAACTCCTACTCTGCTGTCGCATAAACTCCTGCTCTGCTGTCGTACAAACTCCTACTCTACCGTCGTATAAACTCCTACTTTACCGTCGTACAAAATCCTGCTCGATAGTCGGCTAAATGGAGCAATCTACGTTTTTAGCAAATTCTAGGGTTAGGGTTAGGGGGTTTAGTATTTGGGCTACTATAGAATGAACCGTATCTAAAGGGCGAGCCTACCCGCTTACATTTAGAGGTCTAACTCGGCTCGGATGTAGCATAGTAAACTACTTTTAAAGCTACTCGTACTATACGAACTCCTCCTCGATCTACTCCTTCCGCTTCTTAGCTTAACTATATTATATATCTAAAGAGACCCTAAAGGAGTCTCTACTAACACGCCGCTAATTAGAGAGGTCTATCTATATATAACTAGTTAGTCTTTCCTCTAGGATCATCCGACTTAAGAGCCTAGAAAACTAGTATAGACCGCGTCCTCTAGATCGTCCTACTTATAGTTATTTTAATAAACCCGCCTAGGGGGAAGAGACTAGAGACGTAG
>JGI24891J29808_1000126_pt1 | contig 96142 bp, 94 predicted proteins | sample FreactcultuFSWF8_FD_29808 | JGI IMG/M metagenome (IMG submission 29808)
AACCCTAACCCTAACCCTAACCCTAACCCTAACCCAAACCCTAACCCTAACCCTAACCCTAAAACCCTAAAACCCTAAGTCCCTTAAACCCTTAATATAGATAAATGTAATGATCCTAGCGATATAGAAGTTAATAGTATGTCGCCTATATATACGATAGATGTCCTAGACCCTAGACCTTACGCTACCGCCTAGTATAGGTAGGATAAATAGGATAAACGAGCTATAGACTACGCGACTAAGTAGTTAGGTAAAAATAGTATCTAGCTATATAAGAGAGTAGTAGCCTTCTCTAGCGAAAACGAGGACATCCTACTAACTAAAAGGGTAAGGTAGGTAAGTCGTACCGCTTTAGTAGAGAACTTTCTATTATTAAAGGACAAATATAACTTATCTATAAGGCTACTAGAATAGGTCCCTCGATCTTAGGCTAAGGAGAAGGAGAAGGGGAAGATGCTAGTAGAGAGCTAGATACTAATTTTGTTTACCTCTAAAGAAATCGTAGACGAAATTATATAGTAAGATGCCTCTAAATCCTATAGCGCTAATAGGATCTACATCCGATTTTTAAAAGCCCTAGTAAAGTGCCTAGCCTTTTTGTAGGCGGTCCGCTATCTATATAATACCTACCTTATAACTAGGAGAACGCCCTTATCGTAGAATAAGACTAAGATATATCTACTAGTTAAGGATATAGATAAGCTAAGAGATACGGATAACCTCTAGCCTATTACTTTAATATATATATTCTAGAAGGTGTTTAAAAGACTATAACTCTACTAATTTAACTAGAAGGGCTAGGCGAAGATATACCCTATATAGGCTAGCTTCTAGGCAAATTACTCGATATACATAAATGCTACTACTATCTACTACACGCTATCTACTAGTGCCTATATAATCGCCGTATTTCTAGACTTTAGGTCGGCGTTTAACGTATTAGACTACTCTATCCTAGAGTAGGTTCTTATTAGACGCGGCTACCCTACCTACCTACTTACCCTTATTAAGTGTCTTACCTTTACTAATATATAGTCGAGAGTCCTAGTTAACGGTAAGGCATTAGACTAGTTTACTAGAAGCTATAGTGTATTATAGGGCTCGCTATTGTCCTCTTACCTATTTAACTTCTTTGTCGACTCTTTAATAACTAAACTTAACTAAGACGTACTACTAGGAGAACTAATACTATATACTCTATTCTACGCCAATAATAGAACCCTTCTACTAGAAGACTACGATAAAGCGTAGAGCTTACTAAAGATAGTTAAGGCCTAGTTAGTCGCGAATAGCCTAAAGTTAAACGTCTCTAAGTGTAGCTATATCTCTAGACTACTAAGTTAAGAACCATTATTCTTAAATAATAGTACTAAAGAGATACTACTAGTTATTAAGTATAACTACCTTAGATTTCCTATAACTAGAGATAGGATTAACTTTAAATATTACCTTAACTATTAGTTAGACATAGCGATTAGAAGGTCTTACTTTCTCTCTATATTATCGGACTCGTAGGGACCTACCTACTACCTAAGAGTATATAAATAGTACCTAGCCCTAATATTTAAATATAGTGCCCTACTCGCTATAGCCTAGGTAGACACCTATAAAGAGAATAGAAAGGTGTTTAAGGAAAGTTAGGTAGGGATATATAAGCTTATACTCTAGGTTACTAGCTTTAAGTCTTTATAGAGGATCGCATTAAATCTATACGGTCTACCTTTAATAGATACGAGATTCCGACTACTACGTACCTTATTCTAGAGTATACTTAATAAGATACCCCTAAAAAATCCGTTAAAGCGGATTATTATAGTGCCTAGGACGTAATAATAGTTACGCGACTATAAGTTTATATATGCCCTATCTTTAGATACTAGATAGATAGAATATTAGTCGTAGTAGATTCTTAATCTAGATCTCTAAGAAATAACGTTTACTTAATATCTAAAAGAATAAGAGCGTTCTATTATCCTTACTAAAGTAGAAGTATAGTATATAACAAAGATTATCGCTATAGAATCTAGAAGGGTGCTTAGCTTAAGTATAGCTAACATTAGTTTTTTAGCACTACTTAAAACCTAGGCGATGCTTTTATAGTATTAATAAGCTAAATCTAGTTTTAGATTTAGTTATAGATATAGTAAGAAATTTAAACGTAGTTACGAAGAATGCCCTATATTACTACACCCTTCCTAGTTAACTAAAGCTAAGCGCGCTTAGAGAAGGGCACTAGAGACTTAAGTTAGAGAGAAAGTTATAGATATAGATATCTTACTTAATAACTATTAACTAGAGTAGGCGAGGAAGGTACTAATTAAGATTAGAAAGGCCCTTAGGGACACCTATTACGATAAATAGCTTAGGAATACTACTAACCCTAACTCTAGAGAGGATACCTAAATACTATCCTATAAGAGATTAATAAATAAAAGGGAAAAACCCTAAAAACCCTAGAGGCTCTACTATCGTTTACCCTAAAGCCTAAATATACTCTATATAATAAAACCCTAAAAAACACTAAATCTACTTAAACACCCTTTTTTACCCCAAAACCTAAACCCTCGTCCTAAGCGAAGACGTTAAAAGTACTTTGTTCTAAGCGAAGACGTTAAAAGTACTTTGTTCTAAGCGAAGACGTTAAAAGTACTCTATCCTAAGCGAAGACGTTAAAAAGCACTCTATCCTAAGTAAGGAAAGTAAACTACTCTATCCTAGATATAATTATGATATAAAACTAGCCCTACTATTAGTTACCTAGTAGAAACACTCGAAATAGACCTACCCTAAGTATAAAGGACTTTAGCGTAAAAGTACTCTATCCTAGACATAATATAATAGAAAACTAGCCCTACCCTAGTTAATATAGTAGAATTACCTAAAACTAACCTACCTTAAGTATAAAGGACTTTAGCGTAAAAGCACTCTATCCTAGATAAGATATAATAGAAAACTAGCCCTACCCTAGTTAATATAGTAGAATTACCTAAAACTAACTTACCTTAAGTATAAAAGGAACTAGCGTAAAAGCACTCTATCCTAAGTAAGGAAAGTAAACTACTCTATCCTAGACATAATATAATATAAAACTAGCCTAAGTCCTATAGTTAATAGATATATAGAAAAACTACTACTAGCTACTAGCTACTAGCCGCATTCTCTTAGATTATAATAAGTAGATAATAGAGGGAGGAGTATAGAGCTAAGGAGTATCTTAATATTAATAAGGGGGTTACCTAGGGTGTATTAAGATAGGTAGAAGAAATAATACCCTTAAGACGGTAATCTATAGCCCTACGTAGTAATAGACAAAATAGAAGGTTTCCTTAAGGAAGGGAAAAGTATTCTAGGGGACTTCGCTAGGGTAGCATTATAAGAGAAGGGAAGGGGAGGAGATAATAGTCTAGGAGGATTAACTATAGAAAAGTAAGGATAGCGATTTAATATTAAGAAGCGTCGAAGGGCTATTACTTACTTTACTAAATTATAAGCTAGAGGGGTTCCTTAGAGTTACCTCTAGTAGAAATAGTAGTAGTAGGTTAAGAGATAGGGATAGCGTTATAGGCTAGTTATAGGTAAGGAGGAAATAAGAAGATAGGTCGATCCTCTTAAAGTACTTTAAAAAGAAGACCTAGGATTTTTAGATCATCCTAATAGAGCTAGATAGTAGAAGAATTCTATTCTCTTAAGGGGGGATAAGAAGCTAACTATAGATATTTAGCTTAGAAGATCATTAATAACGTACCTAACTAGGGTTAAAATGCTCTAGGACGAGGTAGAATAGTTATTATCCCTCTACTAGACCTAGTATATATAGAGACTAGACACCTAGGAGAAGAGGGAAGAACTCTTAACTAGTAGAGACCTTACTAGGAGATTCGTAAGTAGGATGTTCTATTAAGTAAGGAAACGAATTAAGGATAGAAGTAACTCCTAAACATTAGTAGGGTATATAATAGAGGTAGCTCTAGCATTACGCTCTTCCCTTATACTCGCCTACTATAAAGCTTCTAAGGACTAGGACCCTTATAGTCGTCGCGAGACAATTAGGAAATAATACACTAAAACTAGAACCTCCTTATAATAAGGAGAAGGGAGAAAGGACTATTATAGCATTTTAGATATAGAAAGATTAGACTTTACCTCTCCCTAGAACGACTACCCCCTACTTAAGAAGGAAGGGGGTTACTTTCCTTTAAGATTAGGTACCTAATTAGGGTACGTAGACACTAGAAGGATAGAGCTAGGTAGATCTAGAGACTATCCTATAGGATTTTCTAGTAGATTGCCTAGGTAAGCCTTATATTCCTTCTAGTTCTAACTTACCTTAGGCGACCTTTTTAGTAATGATTTTAAACATACTAGACGATTTAGTTTAGAGAGATAGGCATTCTCCCTTATAAGGGACGGTCTATGTTCTATTAGGAATTAAAGGAAATTTAGTGGGCATTATCCGTAAAGACTAGGTTTTCCGTCTAGCGGCGTAAATTTACGTATTATCGTAGAGCTAGAAAGCTAAAGGAAGGGTAAAAGGAAGCTATTTTCTCTAGAAGGAGGTGCATTCCTACCCGTAGTTGCTACTAAGGAGTTCGTGTAGTACATAGCTGCATTAAGTCTTAGTATGTCCTCTAGAAGCGTAGGCAATTTTCGTTAGCCTTAAATAAACGAATAATCCTAAACCCCTAACCCTAAAACCGGCGCTTACCCTACGAAAGAAGCCTGGACCGTGAGAGCGACGGCGTGGTATTCTGAGTTGATCATCATCCTCCTCTCGAGCTAGTCGAGCCTTTTGAGCTTCTTCGTATCGGAACAGTCGAGCTTGGGTGGCCGAGAGCTGGGTCGTCATGCGCTGGTTCTCCTTGACAGCTCTCTCATTCTCCCTCGCGAGACGGATATTCTTGTCCAGCAAACCCATGAACCAGCGAAACTGCTCTGTTGCCGTATCGTCTGCCAGCTTGTCTTGTAGCGCGCGGATCTCGCCCTCTAACCTCTCGCGCTGTTGTTCCGCCTTTTTCTCCATCATCTCTCGCTGCTCGCGTAGCTTTCGCTCCATTCTCTGTTCCTGTCTCAGGAGCTTTCTGTCCATCTCTTGTGCCTGTTCCCACCGCATGTCACTCTCGGTTTCGGCAGACTGAACCATGACTTTGAGACTGGAGACCTGGAGGCGTGCTTCGTCGTGGGCTTGGCGGAGGTCTTGCAATTCGTTCTCTCTGTCGAGGATGATTGTGACCAAGTTGCACAGGGCGGGGTCGGACGAGTTGCGTCCGTCGGAGGAACGAGACAGGTCTTGGACGGTGGCTTCTCTGATCTGGATGGACAAGCGTTAGCATATGACGGACGACATGGGCTCAGATGTTGGCCTACGCTGAGCTGACGGAGTGCATCTCGCCATCTGTCCGCCAGTGCCTCGACCTTCTGGCATGCGACAGAGAGCTCTTGCACCGTGCGCTCGACGGCGCGTGTCATCTGTTCCAGCATATCCAAGTGAGAGCTGGTTTGTGGACCTTGCGCTGTACGATAATGCTCGCTCTCGATGTTCGTGATTCTTCGAATGAGGTAAGACAGCTGGCTCAAGGCAGACCTGAGCTCTCGGGCCTGAGGGGGAGACGCCATGTGTGTTGGTGAGAGAAGTGTCGCTTGCGGTGAAGAGGACATGTTGACTGTTGACTTCTGCTACCATGTGTCGTTTTCGGCGGCGGATGGGAGCTATACCAGAGAGGACGCGTGATGGGAGCTATACCAGGGAAGGCGCGTGACGGTCGGGCGGGTTGTGACAAACGCGCAATCGTCGGAAGCTGCATCATGTTCGATGCAACGATGAGCGTGTTCGGCATGTCTGAGCTTTCACTCTCACACATTGTATACCGTGTCGCAGTGCCGGCTGTGTGCAAGTTGTGAGGGCAGGTCGAGCTCGTCGCTGCCAATTCCATTCGACCGGTTTCGATGCTCGAGTCGCGTCGGTGGTCATGACTTGATCAGAGCTGTCGGTGGCCTCGAGGCGTCGGTTGCGCGAAGTGTCGAGGACACATCTTTCCTTGTTGTGCGCATTGTTTTCGCGTCGCTTCTTCCGGGTGTGCAGTTTTGGACGGTTGATTAAACAATCTTCCACCATGTAGCAACCTACTTTCGCCCCTCCCCCACTTTCTACATGGATGCGTAGCATGCACATCATCGATACGGCAGTATGATGGTGAGTAGATGGGGGAGGTCTCTGTTAGTGGCGCGTCACTGTCCGGTGGAGTTCACGCCAAGGCCCTACCCGGTTCGTCGGAAATTGCGGGAGGGAGCGGGATGGCGTCCGTAGTCTGGCACATCTTGTGGGGTAGTCAAAGTCAGATTTGGCGAACGGGCCACCCTGGCTTTTGCGCCCGTCAACATCAACACAACAGCATAGGAAATGTTTAACAATTGAATCTGAGTCGATAGGATGGAAGAGGAGTTGCTAATTATTGAAGAGAAAATTGTTCCGCCTCTGCTTAGTAACTTTGTTGTTGAGAGGTAGATTGTGTGGTCAACATTCTGCCGACGCTTCATGTTGCGGGCACTAAGGTGAGTTTGCCTGGACGAATGATAGTAACCAATGTACGTTATACTGTCGGGGTGCACGCGAACGACATCCTCAGATCGACTCGACCTCTTCGACTTCCACGCCCTTCTCTTTCATATCTCCATGCGCTGAGCCATGACGGCCCTCGAGCAGATCAGTCAGACCAACTTCCTGTTGAACACGAGCTAGCTCCTCAATATCTTCGACACTCGAGTGGCTTCCGAACGCGGCATCCATCTGTGATCAAGTTAGGAACAATCCGCGAAGTCAATGAATGAATGCGACGAACCTCTTCGAGCGTCTTGCCCTTTGTTTCAGGGATGAAGAACCAGATGAATGCGCCACCGACAGCAAGCCATCCGGCGAAGAAAATGTACGTGCCCCAAGAGATGCTCTTGAGCATGGGCGGCGTGATGAAGGCGATGACAAAGTTGCTGCGTATGGGTCAGTTCGTGTCGCGAGCAGCGATGATCAATTCGTTCGACTCACTTCATCCAATTCGAGCTGGCGCTGATAGATGTGCCCTTTGCTCTGATGCTCAACGGGAAGATCTCAGCAATCAATGTCCATGAGACTGGTCCCCAAGAGTATGCGAAGCCGACAATGTACAGCCAGACCATGACGACTGCGACCCAGCCGGCGACGACATGCTCTTTCCAATTATCCTGGCAGGTTGCGACAATGACACCGATGATGACTTGACAGATGAACATGTGAACACTTCCAACAAGAGCGAGAGGGCGGCGACCGATCTTGTCGATGACTAGGATGGCGGGGACGGTAGTTGCGACATTGATGACACCAGTGATGCCAGTAGCCAGCAGGGCGGAAGTGCCGCTTGTAAGACCGAGACTCTGGAAGATGACGGGAGCGTAGTAAATGACTGTGAGCGTAGAGGTCAGATATTGCAACCGCGACGACGACATGGCAATCAGAACTTACTAGAGTCGATACCAGTCCACTGCTGGAAGAACATCACCAAGGAACCCAACGCGACACGCTTGAAAGAGTCCTTGCTGCGGAAGATATTCGTGTATTGCGCAATCTCGCGCTTGAAGATGCTTTGATTGTCACCACCAAGCGACGGGAAACGCTTTGCGAAAGCACGCCTCTCGAAAACGACTTCCGACTTGATCTCGAGATGTTCAATCTGTACCAGGACATGTTCTTTCGGAAGACCACGAAGATTGGCCAACGTTGAAAGAGCTTCTTCTTCACGACCCTTGTTCATCAAGAGACGAGGAGAGAATGGCATGAACCAGACACCAACGGAAAGGATGACGGCCGGAACACCCTGTGCGATGAGGGGAAGACGCCATGCCCACTGAGACTGACCTTCACCAGTACCGCCGATATGACTTGTACCGTATGCGATCCAGTATGCAAGCAGAATCTGTGGACAGTGAGCCGATGTACGAAGGCGGTAGTCGGTCAGGTACTTACGCCAATGGTCGTCGTGAGTTGTTGGAGCGCGACAAGAAAGCCTCTGATTTCCGGAGGTGCCAGCTCAGCATTGTACAGAGGACCGACAGCAGATAATGTCCCAACACCAATACCAGTGAAGAAACGACCGGCAAGAAGGTAGCTTGAGTTGGACGCGCCTGCACAAAGATAACTACCAAGGATTACCCACAAAGATGCGGCTGCGATACTGTGTTTGCGACTGAAGACCTCGCAAAGCACTCCAGACGTCAAGGCTCCGAGCCATCCGCCGAGTTGTAGGATTGAAGTCAGCCAGCCAGTCGCTGTCGCAGAGTTGTGGATATCAGGAAACTGTTCGATAAAAGCAGGCATGACAAGAGCCTGGCCGAGGACACCTTGCTGGTAACCGTAAAGAAGGCCTCCGAATCTGTGTCGAGCTGTCAGACACTATGCTTCAAGAAGCGGCGGCGGAGTCTCGGTACTCACGAAGCGAATATGGCGATGAAAAAGGCATGCTTGTTGTCCATCAAGGCACTGATGCCCTTCTTGCCGGTCATCTGTTGCCTGCGAAGGGCAGCGGCGCCTACAGTGGCTGAGCTCTGCACCATGTTGTTGTGTATGATAGTTGCGGTCTAGGGTGGTCGAGGAAGGAAATGATTAAGCTGTACAATGGTAGGATTGATGAAGGAATACAGACGATCACTCTCCAGGTCTTATACCGAGCCACTCTTTGACGTGTGCTTGGGGTTGTGGGAGCCCCAGGATCCCCGCGAAAGCAAGAAGTGATTAAGGTTCTGAGGATCATGGAGGTACGATGCAAGAGACAAAGTGAGTGCTCGTTGCGAGAATGGTGGCGGTGCCGAGTGTCTGGTGATAATTTACGCCGAGTGACGGTCACGGAAACCAGGGCTGAAAGTTAGGGCTTACTTGCTGTCTGGGTCTCCAACGTCGGACGTCTGACTGACGACATTGCATCGTTTCGAGGAGTGGTACTCGGCTCGAGACAGCATGCCTGTACAGGGTTGATCAAGACTTGCAGGCGAAAGCATGTCAAAATCGATCAAATATGTCGCCAATATGTGGGTCTTCTTCCGGGGTCTTGTGACTTCAGCTTCCGCAACATGTTGTGGAGGGTGTTCGCGTTATGGCCCTCGAGACGACGAAGCATGGACGGCTTGCGGACACGAGTAACTTCTGACCTTAAGCCTCAAAGCAACGTCTCACACGGCGTGTCGCTTGAAGAGTCTCGTTGAGTCACGACTATCCCGAAGCGGAGAGGTGATAGTACGCTTGCCGAAAGTCGGTACGCGATGGCAGGCTCCGACAAATGAATGAAGGCGCAAAGCTACATTCACCATGTTTGAGGCGGGGTTTTGTCTCAATGTCCGAGAACAGAAGATTGGTATTTCTCGATATACGTGTAACTGTGGATCTTCATTGCAGGTTCACGTACAGACCGCCGTCGACAAGGAGTTGTGCACCAGTCTGTGTAAATGTTAGCGCTATCCAGACAAGCCGAGAGGGTAGACACTCACGACGTAGCTACTCATATCGCTTGCAAGGAAAACAGCTGGACCTGCCATATCGTGAGGTTCGGCGACATGTCCGAGCGGAATCCTCTCATTCACAGCCTTTAGCTTCTCAGGCTTAGCCAGGTCGTCGGCACTCATGGGTGTACGAGTGTGCCCGGGTAGCAGTGCATTGCATCTGATCTTGTGTTCTGCCAAAGCGCAAGCAGCCGACTGCATCATGCTCAAGACACTGGCCTTTGTCGGAGTGTAGTGGACCTGTTGCTTTCCACCAAGAAGCGCACTGATTGAGGCGACGCCAATGATTGATCCTCCTCTTCCTTGTGCCACCATCTGTCGAGCAGCTGCTTGTACCGACCAGAAGGTGCCGCGGGTGTTGACGTGGAGGTGCGATTCGAACATCTTCTCGTCGGTCCTGTGTAGACGGTCAGCGCATGGCAGGGATGAGAGTTGAAGAGTGGCTTGCTCACGTCAAGAAGTCGTGGAAGACGCTCACGCCAGCGTTTGCGACAAAGACGTCGAGCGATCCAAACTCAGAGACGGTCGCCTTGACGAAGTCTGTTCCAGTCTCTGGCTTCCCAATGTCACCACCGATTCCAATCAGTTTTGCGTCCTTGGGTACGTCGGCTTTGAGAGATGTGAACAGCTCGGTGGACTTGTGATCGCCCAGGTGATTCACTGCGACGGCGCCGCCTTGTCGTAAGTATTCGATGGCGATTGCTCTTCCGATACCAGAGACACCGCCTGTGATTGCGCACACTTTTCCAGCGAGGAGCATGGCGTTCGGGAATGTTGCCATGGTTGTGTGCTTGTGTCGTGCAGACGTCTTTGTCAACAGGGTCGTAAGGAGGGAGTCGGCGCTTTGGGTGCCGAGACTGGTCTGGTGGGTCGTGAACGAGGTGAGAGAAACATGTTCTGCAAGGATGCCTTTGGTGCAAACATGGCCATGAGGGCTTGCACGAGCTTGTTCGCTTTGTCGACTTTGGGAAGTCGCGCGCACCGAGACGACCTCGACGCGAGCCCCAACCCCGCTTCTTCCATCTTCACCGACGTCATTCCAGCCCGGACTTGACTCCATCGACCCCACGCTTAGGAACGTTGCCTTCGCTTCACTTTTTACTCGAAACATGGTTTTCGTGCACTTCGTTCACGCTTGGAACACCTTTACACGAAGATTGATTCTGACTTGTGAGCGTGACTGATCTGGTCATACCAAATGCACTGCACTGCAACCTATATACACGTATAACCTCCGTCTACGATAACATTCGACCCAGTCATGTAACAGCACGCGTCACTGGCGAGGAAAACATAGAGCTGCCATTCATCAGTCTCTCATTCGTGCATCGAATCACGCATCACTTACCGACTTCAACTCTGCAGGCTGAGCGATTCGACCACAAGGAACCATCGAGAGCCATTTCTCCATGAGCTCGGCAGGCTGTTTCGAAACCATCAGAGTGTTGATGTATCCGGGTGAGACCGAGTTGACTCTTGCAAAAGGTGCCCATTCCACCGCCAGACACTTGCAAAGATGCATTGCAGCAGCTTTCGACGCGTTGTACGCAGCCTGCCATTGCGGCACATTGACCAGCGTGGCAGATACCGATGCGGTGATGACCAGATTTCCCTTTCCTTGCTTCTTGAAAATCTCGCCTGCTGCTTTTGCTGTCCAAAACACTCCGTCGTAGTTGACGCTGTTGATGGCCTTCCAGCTCTCAGTATCGTAGTCCAACGCATCGAATCTCGAACAGACACCTGCATTGGCTATGACGACGTCCAGGTAGCCGAAATCTTGTTCGATCTGGTTGATTGTGTCTGCAATGGGCTTCGCAGATCGGACGTCCGACTTGTATGCCTGTACTCTGACATTGTACATGTCGCTGAACGAGGCCGCAATGGATGTTGCTTCGACCGAGCTATGATAGATGATTGCGACGTTCGCGCCCGCCTCTGCCATACCGCGAACGATCTCCGTACCTATGCCACCTGAGCCACCAGTGACTGCTACCGTCTTGCCCTGGAGCGAGAACTGTGAAAGTACAGAAGAGTTGACGTCTGGGACAAAGGGAGACATTGTTGTATGTTGCTGCCGTGTCGTGTGTGGTCTGAATGAAGGAGTCGGAGAGTCGTCGAGCAGTTGTACCCATGTGATTTTCCCGAATGCTTCTTCTCTTATCTCTTTACATTCCCATTTCCTCCGACTTCTGCTAGACATTAATCGCGAAGCCCAGGCGTACTCACCAGCAATTCTCCACGTTCGCAAGATTCTCAACTTGTGGGCGCAACGACTTCGTGTCGACTCCTCGCTTCGCGACAACTCTTTCTTCTCGCCTGGTCACAAGAAGCTCACATGATCCTAAAAGACTGGTAGGCAAGAAGCAAACTCACACCAGCCAAGGAGACGGAGCTCGCTTCGAGGTGCCTCGTCTCGAGATAGACCCCACGCGAACCCCACCAGGGAGGGGCAACCTGATGCATCCCCAGTCGCAACGAGCTCCCCCTCATCAGGGTCCACTGTTGATCTTTCGATGCTCCCATCAAACAGGGTGTCAGGAAGCTCCCAGTCGCAATATCATCAACCAGCAACCCTCAGCTCTCCATCTTCAACAAACCTCCACACGCAGATATGGGTGCACAATCAACCATCATCGACCCTTCTCGCAAAAGTCTTGCACAAAACAAGACCAAGAAGATTCTCGAAGATGCAGAAAAGGGAGGCTATGGAATCATTGCTTCAATCGTGTAAGTCTTTCAACATTTCTGGTCGCGACTCGTGAAGATCAGTCTTGCTCATTTCTTCTTCAGCTACAATGTCGAGAACATCGTCGCAGTGGTTAGAGCGGCCGAGAACAAGCGTTCCCCTCTCATCATCCAAGTCTTCCCATGGGCAATCACGGCTTCCGATGGCCTTCTTGTCAGAGCAGCAGCAGATGCTGCATCACGAGCGACAGTCCCAATCGCAATCCACCTCGACCATGCTCAAGATGAAGCCTTGATCCGCCATGCCGCGGACAACTTACCCTTCGATTCCATCATGGTGGATATGTCTCACCACGAAAAAGAAGAGAACCTCGCAAAGACAAAAGAGCTCGTCGAGTATTGCCACGCAAGAGGCATCGCGACCGAAGCCGAACCAGGGCGATTGGAAGGAGGCGAAGATGGCGTTGCCGACACAGTAGACTTGGAAGGAGTCTTGACCACACCTGAAGATGTCGAGCAGTTCATCGCAACCGGCGTCGATTTCCTAGCCCCAGCTTTTGGAAACATTCATGGAGAATCGCCGTACGGCAAGGCCGGGCCTCAGCTCGACTACGCAAGGTAAGACATTCGATTTGCGCTGTCCAAAGCATCTCACTGACAAGTCCGCAGATTGGAAGCGATCAAGAAGCAAGCGAATGGAAGAGTGCGGATCGTTGCTCATGGCACCAACGAATGGCCAGACGACGTCACACAACGCGTCATCCAAGCAGGTGTTAGCAAGATCAATGTCAATAGACTGGTGCTAGATGACTACTTGAAGCATTTCAGAGCGAATGCAGCCAAGATGCCGCTGACGAAGCTAATTGATGAGGGTATTCAACACACGACTCGACAACAGGAGGAGCAGATGGATGTCGCATGGTCGACTGGCAAGGCAAATTGATAGAGAAGAGAATACATAACACATCACATCTCACGCTACACTTTCCAGGAGAGAATTGCTCCCACACACTTTTCCAATTGAAATTATGTTCACTGTGTCCCGTACGAGAAGATGATCTTAGCTAAGCAACGTATCCAATGTTTTTGAGCGCAAGCGATCTTCTGGAAGCACACAGCATCAAATACAGCTGAGGATTGACTCGTCCAATGACTTTCCTGTTGGGCAGGGTGATGGGGATTGCATGTCATCTGTCTCGAGACACGTAGGAATGTCAGCCATGTAAGAATGTCAGTTGGCAATCAATGTGCTCGCGAATGTAAAGTAACAAACAGTCTTGTGATAAGATCTCTCTAGAGACATATCATTGTGGGACCTGTCGGGATTCCTAACGCAATCTCGACTTTAAGTCTGTTGGCTGTCGAACCATAATCTTGCTTTAGTTAAGCCTTTTGTTTTAGATTTGCTTAGACTTCGCTCAGGTTATGCAGGTGGAATGAACAAAACAGCAGCGGCCGTCTAAGAATGAATTTGCAAGTTATCTTCTAGTTCTTCCTGTTGCCCTTGACAATATCAATGTACTCCTTGATCAAGTCCTCCACTTTCTCATCTCTAAGCAGGCCAAGTCTATCCGGCGTGCTGGGGTCGAAGTCTTCAGGCCAGCTTCGTAGAATCCTTTCGAAAGTTGGGTTCGTCTCCTCTTTCAACAGCTTCAATTTGTCGGCACCTCCATACTTTTCCAATGCATCCATCATCTCTTGTATCGTTGTTGAAACACCAGGGAACATGATGTGTCTCTGATGCGGAGGAAGTGCGTCACTCGGCAAATCCAGCACGCGAACAAGGTTCTCAATTGTGCTGCTTGGCGAGCAGACGTATGTGCGGTAGGAGCGGTCGACAAGAGGAATCACACACTCTTCTCCCTTCATGGGCTCTCGAATCATGCCTGACAAGAAGGACGGGGCAGCGTTGCTGGGGGCGCCTGGTCGTACAATGACAGTGGGGAAACGAACACTGAAGGCGTCGACGTAGCCTTTGCGATTCATGTCGTTGATGATGATCTCTGTCGCGAACTTGTGTGCTCCGTAGGTACCTTCAGGGGTCGGCATGGTGGAGTCGGTGATGACCTTGGGCAGAGGTTGGCCGTAAACTGCTTGAGAACTCGAGTAGACGACTCGGACGCCAGGGTTGCTTTGGCGGAGGGCAAGAAGCAAGTCGCGAACACTCTGTACGTTGACTTTCATCGACTGCGAAGATTGTTAGGTCTCGTCTCATGCAATCGACAGGGACTCAAGACTTACCAAATCGAAGTTCGCTTCCGAACCTGCGGACATGATTCCGTGGAAAATGAAGATGGCATCCAACGGTTGCGCAGCTTCAATGAGCGACTTGACAAACGAAGGGTCGCAAATATCACCCTTCATGCACTTTGCATTTTCCGGATGCGCGACACCTTCGGGCACTTTTGGTTGTACGAGATCGGTCAAGACCAGCTTGTGCCCGTCATTCAAAAGTCGCTTTGCAAGCATGGGACCAATCATACCACCTGCGCCGGTGATGATGATGTTTTTGCTTTCTGACATGTTGGTGGTGTTTGAGGAAATCATCTTGTCGTGGAAGGATAGAGGATTGACGTGTCTGCATCTGAAATCAAGGTGTCGGTGCAGGTGGGTTATATGGGAAGTTTGTTGATCGCACATGTGCCACGTCTCGAGGCTCATGCCCTCATGCCGATCACCCCACCATTCGATCATCGGCCCCTCGGCTCGAGATGACTCGACCCGAGATCGGGGTCTCAGCGCGGAGCTCGGCAAACTCTTGCCGAAAGACCGTCTCTACGGCATCGCACTGGCGGCATCCGTGCGTACGTGCGGGGTTTCTGATTCTCGCGTCGACGACCTCGCGTCGGCATTTTCGCAACACTCTCTCATCACCCAATCGGGCATATCCAACCAGCGTGAAGTCGTTACGAGCAGTCGCAATCCATAGACGCTTTGTGATGCGCAGTCATGTCAGAGTCTCCAAGATCAGTAGCTCGCGTGCGCAAGTCCAAGGGCAAAGGTCTTAGGACAAGGACAGGCTGGTGCGTCGCCAACTTCCGCTTGTCAGTCGTGAAACTCGTCGATGATCTGACAAATTACTCAGCACCACCTGCCGTGAGAGACACGTGAAGTGCGACGAGACGCGACCCGTTTGCCGCGCCTGCCAGAGAGGAAACCGCCCTTGCCAATACACCACTGCCCAGCCGTCATTGGGCAGCTCAGACTCGAGCACTGTAAAGTCCATTCGCTCCATCGGGTTGCTATACTCGTCTAACAACTTCACGCAGATTGTCTATGTACCGTCAACAAGCAATGGACTTGATCAATCGACGACAATACCAGCAGAAACTTCCACAACCCAAACAGCTGCTCTAGGCGCGCGGCATCAACATTCTCGATCCGTTGACGACACATACACAGCAGGCGTTGATGAAACTTCCATGACCTATTCCGACAATCGCGATGTAAATCAAAGAATTCAAAGCATATCTGCAAATGACAACTTTGGCTTTCCAACACTGGAGCCGACTGCTCTAAACACGACTAGCCCAGCGTCAACAGCAAGCGGACATCTATACTCTGCAGAAGTCGCCCCTCTGAGATGGCTCAACTTACTAAGGAGGGATGCATCCGCTTTTGATACTTACCCGCAAGGTCAAGGATACGCCGACGTCGACCATAGCGACAGTGCAGACCAAAACCAGACGACTGGCCATCCAAGCTTTACTCCTGTGAATGTCCCTGGGGCTCGGCTCCGACCAGACGAATCATACAACATTGAAGGTTTTCTTGACCTTTCAGACCCGGAAAGCAAACTCTTGCGGCACTTTGTCGAGAAGATATCTACGTGGATTGATCTCACAGATCGCGACGCCTCATTCGCTAGCAATGTACCCACAATGGCTCTCAAGAACAGAGGACTGATGCTGGCTCTCCTTGCTCTTTCAGCACGACATCAGTCGCTGCTCTTGACTACCGAGAATGCTAATCGACCAGACCGCACAGTGGCTGTGCAGTACTACCATGAAACACTACAATACCTTCAAACTGCTATGGAGATACCAGAGTATCTCAAGAGCGATGAATTGCTTGCGACAGTACTGCTAATCTCAACATACGAGATGATCGATGGTTTCGAGAGCGGTTGGGAGCGACATTTGAAGGGCGTCTTCTGGATCCAAAGATCCCAGCTCATCCATGGCGAGTATGGCGGCCTTAAACAAGCAATCTGGTGGGCTTGGTTACGACAGGATATCTGGGCAGCCTTCCGAAGTCACAGAGTGATTCTCAGCTTCTACACTTTAAAAAAAGAATGCTCTGAGCTGGATCGTTGGGAGCTCACGAATCGAGTAGTTTGGCTCCTTGGACAATGCATCAGCTTTGGCTCAGACTCTGAGGTAGAGGCTGGGAAGAGCAATGTGCAACAGCGCATCCATCGGGCTGCGTTCTTGACGGCAAGGTTGGACGAATGGTGGTTCTACTTTGCTCCGTATCGCACTGAATTGCCTGTTCAATGGCCCGAGGGAAGCGCCTTCAAGCCCATTTGGATCAACCCACCTTCATGCAGTGAGTAATACCAGGACAGATACGTTTGAATCACCACTAATATCTCCAGGTGCCGCCGTCCAAATTCACTACTTTGCACGAATAATGCTAGCCGTGCATTCACCAGTCGTATCGGGCCTCAAAGAATTGGAGCGTCTCCAACAAACACTGAACGACGCAATAAACTACATCGGAGGCGTCGCATGCACGACAACCAATACTGCCGCCACCATAATCTCCACCCAATGCCTATTCGCAGCGGGCCTCAACACTCGCGATCTTGCGAAACGGGATCAAATCGTCCAACTGCTTCGAGCTCACCAGTCTTGTACTGGGTGGCCGGTTCACGATCTCGCTCGGGATCTTCAGGTTGAATGGGCTGTGGAAGCTTCTCCGATGACGGCGGGGACTTAGCTGAGCGCTGTGGATGGAGATTTTATATGAGTTCAAAGCGTAATGTCTCCAACTACCTTCACCAGTTGATGGGTAAGGCCGATGTGTTGATGCTTGCCTCGTGTACCTGTGCCGTGTAGGATTGCGAGAACTGTGGTCGTGGATTTCGCATCCTAAATCGTATACGGCTCCTGGCAGTCATTGAAACTAGCACGAAAAATGATGCATGAGCAAGGTTTCACCATCATTTAATCAAAATTCTAGAGCTATCATCAACTCACGACCGCACCCACCAAGTCGTCGCATACCTCGTAACGAAAATCGAAGGAATTCCCCATCCAGCCGAGCGTGTGACGACAAGCATCTGAACCTCGCCCGTCAAGCTGAATGACTTTACCACCTACGATGTGACGCATTGTTTAGCGGTGCAGCCAATGTAATTCCCCTCGAGCACTTACCCAAGACCCTCAAATCCGACACCTACATCTTCCTCGCAGCATTATGGCTTCCTGCGTTCTTGTGGATTTTGGTTCTTAGTCTAGAATCACTATACAGAAAAGTTTGGAAGATATGGATTTAGTATTTTGGGATATTCTGTAGATTTCCGGATTATTCAGTGGCATTGATCACTTTACAGGTCTGACAATCGAGTCAAGCTCCTGGCAGAATTCGTGCACCTCAGCAACAGTGTTGTAGTGAACAAAACTGACACGTATGAGACCATCTGGGCCAAGCTTCAGAACGTCGTGAGTCGGCCTGGGTGCCCAACAGTTTCCCGACACGACTCTGAAACGTCCCTTTCGGCAGATTTGGTTCGTCACGTCGTTGCAAGATCTGCCGATTACCTCGAACGTGATGACAGACACCCGCTTTTCCGGATCGGATGACTTCTCGCCGAAGATGCGGAAGTGTTGTGGTCGGCGCCTGAGATAGTTCAGCAGTGTCTCCTGCAGCACGACTTCCTGGGCGATGATCTTCTCCCATCCCACTTCGTGCTGTAGGTAGTGGGCAATCGGTACCAATGCTTCCTCGAGCTCGAACGTATTCGTCCCGAGACGTAATCTCCAATCGAGCCCGGGCATATCGCTGAGGAAGTAATGGCTGATGCCAGCGAGCACTCGCTTTTGTGTGCTGCGTCGGCCGTAGAGCTGCGCGATATGTGGGCCGAAGACTTTGTACCAGCTGAAGCAATAGAAGTCGACGTCGAGAGCCTTGACATCGATGGGTCGGTGGGGAGCCCATGCGACTCCATCAACAATCAGGATAGCGCCGGGAATCTGATGGACCATGTCGGCAACCTGGCGGATGGGGTGGCAAGTGCCGACAACGTTCGATACATGATTGCAAGTCACAATGCGTGTCTTCGCTGTCAGCAACGGCTTGAGTGTTTCCAGGGATAGACATGGGTCGTCTCCAGGCGGAAGTGCCCACCATTTGATGGCGATGTTCAAGTCCTTGGCCAATGCGATCCATGCTGCGGCACTTGCTTCGTGACAAAGATTGGACACAACCATCTCGCAGTCAGAGTTGAGCAATGGGCGTAGTGCTTGGCCAAGTGCACGGAAGAGGAAAGTGGTGGTTTGCCCAAATGCTGTATGAAATGAAGAAGAGTGGTCAGTCAAAATTCTGGAATCTTGTCAAGAGATGAAAGACTTACCAATCTCATCGGCGTCGGCATTCATGAAGGCAGCAAGTTCTTTGTAGTTGTTCCCAAGCCTTTCTGTCTTCTTGATGCTCTCTGGATCATCACGGCCAAGTTCGATAGGGATTGACGACATGTACCATTGCGTCCTGTCAATCGCGCTTTGAAGCAAAGCAGTTCCAGCAGCATTGTTGAATGGCACAATACCTTGTTGTAAAGCTGGAAACTGTTTGCGCACACTTTCCACGTCGAAAGCATCGACTGCCAGTGGAGCATTGTTTGTTGAGAGTATCGGTATAGGCGGTTGTGGCAAAAAGCCTGTCTTGATGAGTTGAGCGACATTTGCCAGAAGTGCAGAATCCACATCACTTGTAGGTTCATGTGGTCTACCTCGAACACCCACTAAAGCGTCATTGGCTTCGAGCATATACACCAAAGGAAACATGACGTGTTGCTCCCTTTTATCTGCGACCGCTTGTTGGAGCTTGTCCAACCATCTTTGACTAGTCAAAGGCTCGAGTTCGTACCCAAATCTATCTTTGAGCAGAACCCACAAATCTCTGAATCTGATGCCGTCCAAGACTTGTGTTACTGGCTTGCCATGGTCCTCGAAGATGCCATCCAGAATGCTTGTTGAGACACGAGCAACATCGGCAACGAACAGCCAGTTCTCGGAGTCGCTCTCGTTGTAGTAGCCCAAATCGATCGAAGCAGCGACGAGTCTCCAAAGAAAGTCTGTCTGGTTGGCAAGACCTTGCTTGGAATCACCAATGATGAAACCCGGCTTGATCACGCGAACATGACGGGCTTTCGAGTCTTGCTGCCTTGCGAACTTCTTGACGATGAGCTCAGACACAACTTTTGAGCGCGCGTATCCAGATTGGTTGGCAGCCTTTGTGGTTTCCTGATCGTCAAACCTCAGCTCTTGGCCGCCAGAGACGAAAACGAAACTGTACAGTGGTCGCTGACGAGATCTCACTGCCTTGAGCAGCTCTACTGTCGAAGACACGTTCGTTGTCTTGAGGCTTTCATAGTCCATGTTGTAGTGTACTTTGGCGCCATTGTGGATGATCGCATCAATTGAAGGTGTTGTTTGTGCCTGGAGCATTGCCCATTGACCATCGGTGAGTCCAATTTGTGGTTTGGTGAGATCACCGGTCCAGACGTCCAGTCGAGCCGAAAATACTTCCTGCCACCAGCCAACAGCTCTGGCGCGTGCGATCAATCGATTGCGGGCGCCCTCCCTTGATGGACCCCTGACCAAAGCGTAGACATGGCACCCTGACAGTGTGAGTAGCTGCCTCAATATCTCAATACCAAGGAAGCCTGAAGATCCAGTGACGAAGACTCTTTGCACCTTAGAGTTCTCGTAGTGTGGTATTTCTCCTAGGTCCAAACGATCCAGCTGCTGGCTGACCTCGTTTAGAACCCCCAGAGGCGTAGAACGTTTTTGAGCGACTTGTGAGCCTCTCTTTGCATCAATTGTCGAAGCTAAAGTGCGCACTGTTGCCTTCGAGCTCAGCATGTCGGCGATAGGAATCTGAACTGCGTAGCGTCTGCTCAAGTACCACGATAGAGACATGATTTGAATCGAATCAATGCCTCCTGATTGTAGGTTGAAATCATTTCCTTCGAAGGACACACGTCGAGATTCATGATCCCCGGCGACAATTCGGGCAAATTCCGCAGCTATCGCCATAGCAGTCTCCTCGTCAGGAAGTAACTTGCTAGTATTGACAAGCTTCTCCGCAGTACGTTCCACCAGTGACTTTTGCATATCGGAAATCCAGTTGGTAATGTGTGACTTGTCAAGCTTCATAGAGCTAGTGTGAGGCAATCGGTCAACCACGATTAACTCGTTTGGGATCATGTAATCAGGCAGACGAGGAGACAAAGAACTCCTCATCTTGGAGTAATTGAATCCAGAGTCTTGTACTATCGAAGGCGTACCACAGGTGTTGTGTTGAGCTCTATGTCCGATACATTGCACCACAGCCACTAATTTGTCCTTGAAGCAACCTTTGCGAACGAGAATGACTGTGGAGCTCTCGACTTCGGGTATCTTGTTCAGATGATGCTCGATCTCCTTCAGTTCGATACGTTGTCCATGATATTTGACTTGGTCGTCTTTCCGGCCCACAAATTCCAAGCTGCCGTCCATTGTATCGATACTGTATCGTAGAAGGTCGCCGGTCCTGTAGAAATGGGTTACCGATGTGTCTAGATCACGTACCCAGGATGGATTGTCCAAGGTTGCAAGACTGGTTATACTGGAATTACCAATGTATTCCCGAAGTAAGCTTGGCCCGCCAACCACGAGTTCTCCAATCGCACCAAGCGGGACAAGCTTCTCGTGGTTGTTGGGGTCTACTAGAACACACAAGGAATTTTCGAGCGGTGTTCCAAGTATCTCAGGCCTCTCTGCCACGCGTCCGGTGACACAAGGTCCTGTTTCAGCTGGACCATAGCCCTGAAAGATTCTAGGACCATTTGGGAAGGACCATTTGCTCACAACATCCTGTTGAAGAGCTTCTCCGCCGAAAATTAGCGTTTTGAGCGTCGGGAACGCTGCAGGATCAAGGATCGAGGCCAGAGTTGGGGTCATGAGCGCTAGGGTGACATTGAAATCTTTGCAGAAGCGCGAGAGATTGAGTCTTCGATCTTGCTCGTTTGGAATGCAGATACAGCCTTGATATGTCAGAGTCGTGAAGACATCTGTCATGAAGATGTCCCATGTGGTTGCAGCGAATTGAAGCGTTCGAGCACCCCGATAATGAAAGGCCCGACCTTCGACAAGCATCCGAGTGGCGATTGCACCGTGTTCAATAACAATTCCCTTCGGTTTGCCTGTCGAACCGGATGTGAAAAGCACCAAAGCAGGTTCTCCAGAGCGCATTTGAGGCAAAGTGTGGTTTGTCTGATCGCTGTTGGGTCTATCGTTGCGAAGTGTGTGAGACGAAACCTCGACTGTGTCGAAGAGGTGCGCGAAAGCCACCGACTGAGAAGCGGAGGCAACAACCAGACTTGCATTCGTCTGGTTCATAATCTCTTGAACTCTGGCTTGAGGCTGAGAAGGGTCGATTGGCACCATTGCGCCGCCAGCTTTCAGGATACCGAGTACCGCAACGACCATCCACATGCTTTTCTCGAAAGAGAACGGAACGTACTGCCCTCTGCGCAGACCTTTCTGCAATAGTTGGCTCGCGACTCTGTCAGAGAAGAGGTTCAACTTGGCATAAGTAAGAGATCCATCCCACGCTTCCACTGCATTGTCTTCGTGAACTTGGTGAACTGAGTCGAGAAAGAGTTGATGCAAGCATGTTTGGGATTCATAGATAGGATCTGGAACCCAGGAAGAGATTGCCCTACGATCTGCGCGGCTGATGGAAGCTTTGAGGCGTCGCTGAGTGTCGGTCGTTTTGACAGGAGCGCTGAGCTCTGCGAAAGTGCTCCAGACCGCAGAGGCGAACTTTTGTGGCACGTTGGAATGGTTGATGTACAGTTGGACGTCGGAAAAGTGATCTCCAGACCATCGAAGAACAAAATCAAACTCTTGGTTCAGTGCGTAGTCCTTTCCTAGATCAATAGCGGTGTTGACTTTGGCCTGATGTTTGGAATTGTCGAAGGGTGTTGATGTTATCCGAGGATTTTCGTCCTGTGTCAACGATCTGGAAGTTGAGGGCCAGTGTGAAAGAATCAATCGCGGAGTGGCGAGACCTGTGACTGCAAAAGCAACATCCTCAGCTACAGTATAGATATGTAGTAGTCTGGCCCAATTCTCGACCAACGCATTCTGGTCTTCCTTCGTAGATCCTGTGCAGGTGATGGATTGAATAGACGTAGATTTGACCAGGCGATTCGGCAAGTCTCTGCGACTGGATTCTATAGCCAGAGTGGGTAGGTAAGTCAGAGGAACATGGTCGCTTAAGCCTGTATCGGAAGATTGAGGCGTGGGGTCGTTGAGATCCGAAAAAGCACTTTCGACATCATCATCGAGCTGCGCATGACTCGCGGAATCCTGAGAGAACCAGCCAAACATCTTGACGATTGACAGCACCGATGTCACTCTTGAACTTTTGGTGCGACATTGCGTGTTGATATGCGCCTCGACACATGGCTTGGCTGCGAATGAGCTCAGTTGACCATTCGGTGTACGCTCGTATGAGATCGGCGTCGGAGTGGTGTGTGTTCGGCGGGTCAAAAGGTGTTCTTCATTTGTGAAACGCCGAAACCGAATTCGGCAGTGACGGAAATTCTTCGGCAGGAACACCGCCTAACCCCAGGTCACGCCATACCGTCCCTGGTAGCATCGCTCGTGGCGACGTGGCACAATAGTCGCCCAGTCCATCAGCACTCCTTTGCTTCCATGTACAATCAAACTAAAGCGTCTGACCGTCGTCGTACCTGGTGCCGCCGTCGTATTTTCATCTCAATACAGCTGGTCTCCTCAACCTAGCCGAAGATGGTAATTTCGGTTTCGGGCAGAATCCAAGTCCGGGCGAGAACGGACGACGGTCAGTATCTCTTCTCACTTGATTTACAGACTGCTAAATGCGAACAGCGCTTTTGTTGACATCTTCATGGCGCGTCGGAAAGCTCAATATCACTGCAAATCTCTGGCAATCGATCGAGCTCGTTCTACAACTTGAATCTTTTATTGATACTACAACATTCAACAATGGCTTCGAAAGTGCACGGGTATTCTGCCTTGACGCCAACGATGAAGTCAAGGAAGCGAAGTTCTCAGACAAGACAGCCCAATTTTTCTGGCAGTGTCTTCGTGCTACGGCCGTGACGGGCCCTGGTGTAGACTGTGTCGTGAGACTTGTTGTGCCTCTACAGTCAGGGTACATTGTGCGCTCAGACATCATTCCTCTGCGTCTGCAGGATCTCGAATGTGTCAAAACAGTGACATCCTTTGCGGATCCCCTACAGACCTTTGCAGGTGAGGGAGTCACTTGTTCGGATTGTTCCAATCTTGAACCTCTATTCTCAGCGGCTGCAGCCGGGCTCATCCTCAATGTTTCCAGCACTGATACTGAATTGGAATCTTCAACGATTGACTTGGAGCTGGAGAATAGGCTATCATTACCCTGGATCCTCCCTGGGCCCGTACAACACAAAACACTGGTCCTAGTCGACGCGAACAGTGCAGATCCTGCTAAAGGTGGAAATGGATCTGGACTCTACCTTGCAGCCCAAGCACTCGGCATCAAACTGGTTGTGCTTGACAATGCCAATCACTGGCTCGAAGAGCCCCAGTATGCTCACTGGCGTGAAGCTTTCATCCCGACTCGATTGACCAACCCGCCTGAGGGTGACCTGACCGAGATCCTCCTCAAGTCCATCAAGGCATATGGCAAGCCGATCGATGGCATAATCACTTTCGCGGATTCCTATTGGACCTACATTGCCGATGCTGCGAAACAACTTGGCATTCCGACTGCTCCTAAAGAGGCGCTCAGGACTGCTACTAACAAGTATCTGACGAGCAAATACGTCGGTCACGAAGCTTATCGTGCATCTTGTCTAGACGAAGCTCTTGACATCGCTAGCAAGAACGACCTTCCCTACCCACTCATCGTCAAGCCTTGTGATGGCTGGAGTTCGGAGGGAGTCTCTCGTGTAGATTCTTTTGATCAGCTCACTACAGCCATAAAAGCTATCGACGAGTCGCGCCATGGATCAGAATTTGTCATGGAGAAATACTGCGCGGGTCCAGAGGTAGACGCGAACTTTGTGTTGCTGGATGGCGAGGTCCTGTTCTTCGAGGTCTGCGACGACTTACCCAAATCGGCCGATACCAATGGTCCTTCCTTGGGCTCTCTCAACAACTTCCACGAGCTCAACAGTGTATATCCCTCCGCTCTACCTACCGAAGAGATTGATCTACTCCGTAACAGTTTTCTGGATACTTTGCTCAAAATGGGCCTCAAGGACGGCATCATGCATCTGGAGGGGCGGGTTGACCGCTCATCGGTCGACTATGAGATGGAGAACGGTATCCTCGACCTGCATCCTCGCAAGTCCGCTGGTTCCGAGCCAGCATCAGCTTGGTTGATCGAGATCAATCCTCGTCCTCTTGGCATGACCGGCTCTCAGATCGTCGAGTCTACTTACGGTGTTGACTATTGGGGACTCGCGTTGCTCATCGCTGTTCAAGACAGATCCCGCGTTCGCGCTCTCTCCCACCCGTTCAAAAACGGGCCTCAGTATCACTGTATCATGGTCTTTATCCCAGCCGATTATCCTTCTTCATGCGAGGGTTTGTATGACTCCGAAGATCTCTGCGCCGATCTCATGTCTAGAAGAAAGGATCTTGCCAGCCATATCAGTCGGTCTGGATGCTTCGTCAAACGAGGTCAGAAGGTTCCACACCCGAGTACAGGTGTCCACAGCTTTCTGGCATACTTCAATGTGTTTTCAAGGAAAAGCAGGCATGAGGCTCTGCAATTGGCGAAGGAAGTGAGAGACGAGGTTCGTTATAGTTTCAAGTAGCTTCCGGGACAGAACGTTTATAGAATACACATTTTTGCTTTTTGCAGTATCTCCATTGCTTGATGTCCAGACTGTTAGAGAAACCGATGCACACAGTCATTTTGCCTTGATTACCAACGCATTGCGGCATTGGCAACGATTGAGTCAACAAACTTGTCTGAATGTCTATGGAAAAAGAATGAACGCAATGGACATATGATTTCCGCAGGTCGGTTGGATATCAAGAAAACGACAGGTCTAAACCCCATCCCAAATTTAGCACCACTTTCGCAGCACAAAACAATCAAGACTTATGTACTTCTCAATGGAGGTTCTGCATGCCCACCATCTCCCAATACTTCCCACGCAGCGACATGAGCTCATGGTGACTGCCAGATTCTATGAGCATTCCGTTTTCCATCACACAAATGATTTCGGCATTCCTGATGGTACTTAGGCGATGCGCCACCATGATCGTGGTGCGTCCCCTCCTGATCGTGTCCATTGCTGCTTGAACGATGGCCTCGGACTCTGTATCCAGCGCCGAGGTAGCCTCGTCAAGCAGCAATATCTTCGGCTTCCTTAAGAAAGCACGTGCGATAGCAATGCGCTGCTTTTGACCACCGCTAAGCATATTACCGCTCGTGCCAACCAGCGTCGATAGTCCTTCTCTGATGCTTCACGTCAGTTTCAATTCAGTTCTGACCAGACATGTATGGCTTACGGAAGAGATTGCACAAAGTTAATAATGCTGGCTTGTCGACAAGCTTCCATAATCTCAGGGTCGCTGACTTCGCGCTCGACCTGACCAACAGCGATGTTTTCTCGTATGGTACCAGAAAACATGATGCTTTCTTGGCTGACAAGAGAGATGGTTTGACGGTATGCGTTCACATCAAGTTCAGTGATATCGTGCCGATCGACAAGGACACGATCCAAATCAGGCTCGTAGAAGCGTTCGAGTAGCGAAACACATGTGCTTTTGCCGCTGCCAGTCTGGCCTATCAGTGCAAGAGTCTGACCTGGCTCTACGATAATGCTGAAGTTGTTCAAAGCTAACCTGTCCGGTCTGGACGGGTAAGAGAATGTGACATCTTCGAATTCGATCCTGCAGCCTTTTGGGTGTTGAGCTTGTATGTCGTGTTTCTCCGTTTCTGCTTCTGCATTCCCAAAAGCGTGATTGATCTTGGGTTTCGCTTGCATTACCTTGTCCAGTTCTTGACTCGCATGCATAGCCTTACTTGCATCTGGAGCAAAGGTAAAGATGGAACCAGCGATTTGCGACCCTGAAATAAGACTGACAAAACATACGTAGACCTGGAATGTCGAGTATTCGCGATCCGCAATGAGCTGACCACCATACCAGAATACCAATGCTGCACAAAGGTAGACCACAGACTGGGACGCAGCATAGAGGCTGGAGGCCGAGAGGATTGATTGCAGCGACTTTGCCGACCGCTGAGCAAGAATGCTGTCATATTGTCGCATAGAGTACTCTTCCAATCCAAGACTGGCGACTGTGCGAACTGAGCCGATGAGCTCACCAGCATATGCAGCGGAATCAATTCCACTTTGTCTGACCTTGGTATCAAAGGCATTCAGTATCTGAAGGCGCAACCAACCGCAGGCTACCACTATTGGTATCGTCGCTGTACACAGGAGCGCTAGCTTCCAACATACTACCAAAGAGAGGATGATACCGCCAAGAATGGTTAATATGAATGTGAAAATGCCTCCCATAACAGGTCCGCCCATACCAGCAAGATCATCCGTGCTGTTCGAGAGTACGTTCGAAAGTGCATTAGTTGTGTTCGCAGGTTCATCGAAGAAAGCCATGTCCTGTATCATGATTGTCTGGAATCCCATCTGGCGAACTCTCTGTGATAGCTTTTGAGTTGCGTAAGCTAGGGTGGTTTCAACTCCCATCCAGAAGATAAACGTTGCACCTGCGATTGCGACATAGAGGCCTGACCATGATTACTACGGCTGGAAGTTATCCAAAGGCGAGTCATACGATCCTCTGACCAGTCACTCAATACATCTTGAGGAAGTGTTAGCTGTGGCAAAGCACCAAGGAGTGAAATTTGAAGTCGGCGACATCTTGTTGATCAGAAGTGGATATACTGATACATACTACAAGTTCGCGGCAGCAGACCCTGCCCGTCTGGATGACGCAGGGTCTCTACACCCATGTCTAGCCGGTGTCGCCCAGACTGAGGAAATGAAAGCTTGGTTACACGACAAGTGCGCGTTCAAACTTCCAGTACGGAACGGGACTCGAGCACTGACTTTCTTCTGCATAGTTACTTCAGCGCCGTCGCCGGTGATGCTCCAGCATGGGAGTGTTGGCCCCCAAAGGAATGGGCTCTCGTTCGTAGATCTGATCAACGACTATCAAATCGGGCTGACAAAATCCTACTCATAGCAGGAGTTCCTGCTTGGTTCTTGGGGCGTTCTGATAGGCGAGATGTTCGATCTTGAGGCAAGCACTTTTTTGAACCATATCTGCGGTATGCGACTGATGAATCTTGTGATTAGGCCTTGGCCAAGCAATGTGAGCAGGAGAAACGCTGGTCGTTCTTCTTCATGAGCACAGCCTTGAATATGCCGGGTAGGTGTTATGTGGTTCCAGTCGCTTCGATCCAGATTTCTAACCATGATCAGGTGGTGTTGCTAGTCTCGCGAACTCCGTGACAATCCATTAAAGGGACTGGTTGTATGCATACTCTCTGATATAATATGTAGCTTGAATCTGATTATCACCGATGTGAACCGGTCGCTGCCGCAATTGAGTTTTCTCGAGGGCACTTGGCCACCAGTCAGAGTTAAGTCATTGCTGCGTTGCTTGGAGAATTTGATGGCAGGCTTGTAAGGTCGGTTCAAGTAATATGGATATCTGATCTTGGTCTTGCGGAGATGTTCACAGTGTGTAATCGCAGACTCCTGACTTGACTAAGTGATTACACAAACAGCTGCCTTATTTGCAACAATCTGCAACTTCCTCGAAAAGCTTAGTCAATCACCATACTTCCTGGCCTCATGGCAGTCAGCATAACCCTTTCTGTCGCTTCTTCGTTACCCATTCCATCTTGTAAGGCCTAGAAGTGTGCAGTTCACGGCGCCTCTTCTTTTTTTTTTCTTGCGGGGTTTGTGTTTCGGTGTTGACCATTATGTGCCAGCTGTAGCTGTTCAGGATTGCTGCGGTACGGCAGAGTTGGGCGACCAATTCGCTGACCCGGTACAATCTTTCGATGCACTGTTTTCCCAGGCACTGTGCGCCTGTCACGCCACAATGATAGCAATACGACACATTTACGGGTTAATGGCTGGCGTGGCTTGAATCCATCAATTGCCCAAACTTTGAGCCTTCGAACGAGGACAATGGATATCCAATAGTCGCAGATGTGAACACATGTCGGACAAGAAACTGATCCCCTCGTAAATAGAAGTGAGGCCTTTGCTTGCCATTCAATCTCGATCACTTGCTAAAATTGCTGGGATTGAAACTAAAAGGCTTATGGTCTAGGTTCTGAGTGGTACGAATACGAGATCATGGTGCGTCTTGCCCCACAACCTCAGCTCTTGTCGTACCTGTATACCAGCTAAGCCCCTTATACCCCACTAAACCTAGATATTGTAACACCACTTGTCCATACAAAGTGTTGGGTGGCCCGGCCGAAGTGTTGTGTTTCCTCAAACTGTGGACTTCAGTCTCACCAAGCTTCTAAGAGACTCATCACCACGTATTTGCAGTCATGATTTCTAATCGGAGCGCAATATTTGGAACGACAACGTTGTTTGTCATTATCTGTTTGCTTGTTCTCCGAGACACATCACGTCTCGACAACAGTCTTTCTTCCAGTCCCGATGCCTCTATCAAGATTCACACTGCTCAAGAAGGTCATCCCACGTTGTCGGGCTTCACAAGCGCATTTTTCAAGGACTACAATACAAGGAAGCTAAAGGGCAACGCTCGCATCTACAATGAGACGCTTGGGGTAAGCATGAGACTAGCTTATATCGCGACCTCTCCACTGACGTGGCATACAGTTCGAGAAGATCTTTGTTGTATCCTTGCCCGAGCGGAGCGATAAAAGAGATGCCTTTTCGTTACAGGCAAGATTGTCGAATTTAGACTTCGTGATGGTCGACGGAGTCAATGGCGCGGAGGTGTCTGCGAAAGCTCTTCCATATGTAAGACTATGTTTACCGCTGAAACTAAACGTAGTCTGACCGGACTTTTAGACCATGAACCTTAAAGCTGGCCAGGTCGGTTGTTGGCGAGCAGAGATGAATATCATACAAGAGTCAGTATCATCCAGGCGATCCGAACTACCGCTCTAACGTCGTGCTAGGATGGTTGCAAGCAATATACAATCCGCCATGATTTTTGAGGACGATGCTGATTGGGACGTTGGTCTACGTGCTCAAATGGCCGAGCTGGCCAGAGGTGCGCGTTGGTTAAGCGGCAAAGAGACGGAAGACGGTCATCCTCGATCACCATATGGTGATGACTGGGACCTTCTCTGGGTGGGACATTGTTCGACCAGACCTCGGAGTGGTGACAACCGCAGATGGGTCATACCAAAGGATCCCACGGTAACTCCTCCAGATCACCGCCGAGAGTTCGAAAAGCCGTCAATGGAGAAGTGGGAGACTGGACCGAATGCCGACAATCAGACCCGTCTTGTTTTCGTGCCAGAATGGGGCTCTTGTACTGCCGCCTACGCTCTGTCGCTTCGCGGTGCGCAGAAGATGCTTTACAGACAAAGTTTGATGCCCTTCAACAATCCTATCGACGATGGTATGGGCCACATGTGTGGTGGTGGTGTTGCCGAAGGTATACCATTCAATTGCATCGCTCCTTTTCCAGCAATTGTTGGAGTATCACGACCTGCCGGGGGCGCGAATCGAGCAAGCGATATTGAAGATCGCCCGCAAGATGATAACGTTGATATATCGTCTCATTCTGAAGGACTGGTCTTCCCTGTCAGACAAAACATCGATCGACTACTTCGACAGGAGATGGAGTTTGTCAGTGAATTTCCTGATGTTACAGGAGCAAAGCTGCATCTCGCCAACATCACAAGCGCTAGAGGTCATGGTGAGTATCTTGACTAGAGATAAGAAGTTAATGATCTAAAAGATCGATCGAAATTGATACAACTCTCATACAACGCCACAGACTAGTAATATTATTCCAACCGCATGACAGAACAAGCGGCTATGCACTATCTTGATGGTAGGCGACTGTTGCTGTTCGGGTGCTAAACCTTTGCAGAAGTGATCGTGGTACTATGTCTTGCTGATGCATAGCCTGCGATAGCAGCAGATGGCGAGACAGTAATGTTTCCTCTTATCAACGCTCAGCATCGAGGTTCCTTCTCTTCTATCAGAACTGGCCATTGTCGTGGAGACGGAATGGTTATTTTGGCAGTCTTAGCAGTCAGGATGTAGGGTCGTGATATATTTCTACTCTTATCCCTAAGACATGACATTGTTCAGACCAACAATGCTCAATGCTGACAAGGACTCCGCGCAGATGATTATCTATTGGAAGGAGTGTATACACTTCGCGTTGACGAACACTCCATCAAGATCAACACGGCATTGACTACTGATAAAGGAGTAGCCACACATTCGTAGCGAGACCTAGTAAAGGTCTACTAGCCGTGGGCATTAATAGGTCGGTTCTAGATGTAGGTTGGGACGGTTCACCGTTGCTGTTCATCGTTCGTCTATCCCAATTATTACGAGGACGTCCACACTCTGAAACTTGCAAACTCCCAGTAAGCATTCTCAAAAGCCGTACCATTACCAGACACCAGATCTGCACATGTCCCTGAACATCCGTACTCTGTCGAATAAACAGCCGTGGAGCCAGCCCAGTCACCACAAAGATCGATGTTTGCAATGATGGATTGATTGCTGAAGTGGTCAGAGATGTCGCAATGTGTGCTTGGGAAGTCGGCCACAGGGGTGCCCCATCCTGATGGGTCGGGAGAGGAGTCGTTGGTGGAAGTCAAATCTGAAGGTGGCGATGAGCGGTCGAACATCCACATGCGAATACCAGCGTCACGGAGTTCGACGGCGAAGAGCTAAGACAGAGTCAGCAAGACGTTGGGAGGGAGGAATGAAACCGACTTACACCACCACCTGCTTCGTTCAAGGCTTCTCCGTAGCTGCTCTTGGTTCCGAAAACACCGCAACCTTCGTTGTCATTTGTCGAGTTCCAGCAGTTTGTTCCGGACACTGTGCCTGTCTCCTCTCTCTTGGCCTTCATCGTGCAACCTTCAGATGTATGAAGGGTCATTTGATTGCCTTTGTTTCCCTGCTCGACAGCCTCAATGACATCGATCTCTCCGTTCGTCGGCCAGTTGTCAGGATCAGAAAGCCACACTGCCGGCCATGTACCGCAGCCATAAGGTGAATGAATGACATCAAACACGAACAGTCCAGTATCCCACTGATTCTTTGAGGTAATGCGCACAGAATTGCGATTTGTGATGCCCGAGCTCGTGCTGTCAACCCTCAGGATGGCAGATGACTCTCCAGCATATGTGAGGTTACTCCAGGTCGCTGATTCTTCTGAAAGATAAACGACTGCGCCGTTGCTGGGATCGGCGTCGGTGTAGTAGTTGAAGTGGTCGAAGAAGGTTGTTCCGTTCATGCGCTCCGAGATGGTGTAGTTCAATGCGCTGTAGTCTGGGTATGAACCAGACTCGGATGATTTTGAGCCCTCAACAGCGCCGACTATCACAGCGACAATGATGACTGTGGCTCCGACACCTCCTATAATCTGCCATTTCCGCGACCAGTTGAGAGGGTTGAGTTTCGACATTGTGACCAGATGAAGAGTTCCGAGGTGACGGCTTGGAGGAAAGCGAGATGTACGGAAAGAAGAGAGAAAGACAGTGATAGCAAGATAAGAAAACCAGAAACAAATCCTACTCTACGTGCGCAGTAACGGCAATATAGCAGAACCCTTCACCAAAACAAGCCACTTTGAAGCATACGCGGAAAAGCCACAAAGTGATGTTTCAGCATCATTGATATACTTGGCAACAGATCTGCCCTGGACAAAGCCGGCATGTATACGCGTCTTCCGCAGTGGGAAACTGAGAAGATTGTGTGATGGCGATGAAAAGTTGAGATGGGTTGCGGGAAACCGTTGAGACAAGCCGCAAATTTTGAGAGGAAGACGCGTCGTCGCGTCGTAAGCGGTTTTGCACTCGAGCAGGAGGATGCAAAGGCATTCCGAGGATACAGCTCTTTTTGTTCAAGTCAAGCAGACGATGCCTCTTGATATGTCCTCCGGTAGCAGGAAGACTTGCGACAATCTTGATCGCGTCTGTCCTGTCGCGACATAGATCTGCTTCCTAAGCGTCATGACAGAGACTCTTCGTCGAAAGATGGATGGCCGCCAAGTTACAGCACAAGAAGAATCGATTGCGATGGAAAGAGCATTGCGTTCAATGGCTCCTGAAAATGCGCGTTGATGGTGATTACTGTTGTTGTTGTCGTTGTCGTGTTGGGTTACTTGGAAAGAAGAGAAACGATGACGCAGCGGGCTGGGGTTTTGGCTCCATGCCAGGGTGCTACCACATACAAGCATTCTCGAGGTCGACAACGGTATTGCGACAGCACCTTGCACTTTTTCCTTTCTGCAAGAGCATCGAAAGCTTGGGTGGAATGTTTTGAGCCACAAGATAAAATCTCATACTGATATTCAGCCCCTTCGTCGCGCTACACGCGAAAATCACTTTCCAGATATGGTTCATCACAAACTCGCACCTGATCATATTGATCTCATCTCCAGTCAGATGATCTAAGCTACGTTTAATACAGGGGTTCCGGCAGTAATTAAAGCGATCTCGGATAGGGTCGACGATATAGCTGCTTTAACGGTAGATGCCTAAGTCGAAAAGGAGGACTCTAGATACCATTTTGTCGACTGCCTAATGCTCCGATGCTTGAGCCAGGGTGTCACCCTGTACAACATACACTACGTCATCCCAGCATAAAATAATGACAGGGCCCGTTCTGGCGTCTGGATTTTGAGATAATCTCCTCTGGAACAGCTTGAATCATATCTCCTCCTACCTTTGTAACCAGTTTTTAGACAAAGGTGACATCGTTTTCAATTCCTCCTTGATATACGGAAGGGCTTTCGAGGAGATGTTCATACAGAGGTGAGGATCTGGTAAAGTTCTATTCGCAAACAATTCGCAATGCCTCTGAGTCGTGACCGCAAAGCGTGACTCGGCGTCGTCAACAACACGCCTCACTTCAACCAACACACCACGAACTCACAATCACCCTACCACCAACATCATCCACCATGCCCCACGAACCTCTCATCACAAACCTGACCCTCTTCTACCAAACCCTCGCCGCCCTTCAACACATTTCTCCCTCAAATATCCTACTCCCACCAAATCAAATCTCCCTCACCGCCGCCCACGACGCCGGTCTCTGCTCAGAAGCAATAGATCTACTACACCGCCTTCCCCACCTCTCCTCTGATGTTTCCTCTCTTCCAATTCTTCCAGATGGCACACAAGCAGTCTTTTACACCTCCGAAGACGAATGTCTAGAATGGTCACGCACACCAACCTATCAAGATTCACCAGAAATCGCATCTTCGGCATTCGTGCTGACGAATCCGAATATCTATGGTACGAGTTTGATCTACGATACTTTGAGCCGCAAACTTCTCCCCTGGAAAGCCTGGGGCAAACACGTAGATTTCGAAATCGCAGAGATGGAAAATCCATTCGAGGAATGCGATGGTGATGCAAAACCTGCAGATGAGATATTGAAATCGTGGATTGAAAACCTCATCACACTTGCTTGGGTGCCGTTTGGGGATCAAATCGTTGTTGAGCCAGATGAAGATGAGGCGAGAGACGCGATGAGGGATGCGGATATCGTGGTGCAATATCAAGCGCAATTCATCCAGTGGAATTTCAGAGATGTGTATATTTCCGCTGGTTGGATTATTCACGCTTCAGATCTGGAAGGCGCAAGGGCCGATTTCGACGCTGATGATTTCGCGGTCAAGAAAGCAGTGTGGATTGAAGAGACGCAAGAGATGCTCGATCGTGCATATGAGCAACAATGGCCATGGCAAAAAATACGCATGGAGTTAGAAGGAGAACTTGCGAATAACCAAAGAGCAAGATTACTGGATGCGGTGATTGGGGATGGATACCAACAAAGACATATCGAACTCTGATGATGCCCGTAAGGTAAACTTGCAAAGAGGAATTACTCATAATCATGATAATTCTCCTCTTCATCAACCACTTGAGTCACCTCATCAACATCTCTCCCGTCCATCTCAAAAGCATTTCTCTCAAGCACGACTTCCGAAATAACGCAGAATAGTAGTAATCCAAGCGCCATGGTCAACAAGCCACACATCTGCGTGACCAAATATCCAAAATCTCCATTGACCGCAAACCAACAAGGCAAAGCAATAGCCCCATAAGTCCCCGCCACAGACATAGGCGTACTGAAAACAACAAACAGCACTTTCCACCCCAGCAAATATCCTCTAGCCCTGAACGCAACAGCGGCAGCCAAAAATACACCGATGGAGTTACGCCACCACCAAGGCAGACTCCCGACCCTAAGCGGTTGATTACCATAATACACCCACGCCCCCATAGGCAAGAAGATTTCCTCAATGACCAAATCGCCCAGAACCATCAGACCCCGAAAGCCATAGATTCTTGGTAGAGGTGTTGTTGTGGAGGAGGCGGAGAAGGATTTGCATAAAGGCTCCGTAGCCAAACCATACGGAAACCCATGGGATGATTTCCCTGCCTAGAAGGTGGAAAGATGGGTATGTGGTGGGCCAAGGGTGATATAATCCACCGAGGACGTCGAGCATGAGTTCGGGGAAAGCGATGAATGCGCCACTGATGGGAAGGAGGAGAGGAAGTAGAGTCTTGGTGCGATAAGCGTCGATGGTGCCGAGAGCGATTCCGATGAGGCCGGAAGTATACATGACGGCTTGTTCGATGATGATGTTGGTTGTGGGAATGGGGGAATTGATGGGTGGACGTGGGATGCCGAAGTTAGGGTCCATGTCAAATTCGGGTGATCCATGGACTGGGCCGGAACGGAAAAAGGTTACGACCAGAGCGATGATTGTGAGAATGAGACTGATGACAGAGATAGTTGTCTTTGGCTGGCTCTGAAGATTTTGCCATGGTCGCTGGTACCAGAGCTTTTGGTTCATGCTGGAAGAGAAAGCTGTGCTGAGAAAGAGATCTGAACAGGGTTGTCGATGGATAAATGATAGTCGCTCGCTGAGATAGACTGCGGTGGCAGCTTTTTGCTTTATATATAATGTCAACTATGCTGTCCATGGTTGTTGTGATGAAGTACAATATTCGGGAGCGCGCCTTCCGATCCGTCGGGTAATTGAGATCCGAGACGCCTGACTTTGGTGTATTACGCAAAGAAGGCTTGTTGACTCAACCTGGTGTGTGCGCGACTCGTACGAGAGTCTGAGATGGCCATAGAAAAGATCGTGACCTTGCTGCTTCCCACCTTCTTAATTCCCCTTTCAACCTCATGGATACTGCTTTCTCGGCTTAGATGTTTTCCGGGCGCATCTCTCTCAAGCGACGCAGAGGTTGAGCACCACTCAACATCTCTTTCAACAATCTCGGATAATGCCAGCCCAGCTGTGCAGCAGCAATGGCAGTCAAACTAGCCTGGTCTTCTCTTCCAGGCCTTCCCGGCCCAGTCATATTCGGCTTCATATTGACGTCGAACAGGGCAAACTTGGACCCTGGCTGTTCAGTGAAACGACGGACATCAATGCGCATGATTGCTGTCAAGCCCATCATCTTCGCAACGCCCTCGCATTCTTTGGCGATGGCCGAGTAGGTTGCATCTGCGGCGTACTCTTCTGGAGTCACGGCGCGAGAGTTTGCAGTCACGGCGACGATGCCGTTGTAGGGAGCGACTCCATTGGCGTGGTTGAAGCGCGTGACGATGGGTAAAGCCCAGTGGGTTGCATGTTCGTCCGAGGGAGGCATGACTGTGACAGTAGCTTCCTCTCCAGCCAGGTAGTCTTCGAGAATGATGGCTGGCGACTCCTTCCACAGTGCCTGGACATGAGCGCGAAGCTCATCAAAGTCATGGCAGACCTTGACGCCGTGGCTGCCGCGACCTCTGACTGGCTTGCCTACGGTAGGAAAGTGCAAGTCGAGAGAGCTGAGGCGGGCGTCGAGGTCTTGGCCGTCGTCCTCGAGCAACCAGCCGCGAGGAAGCGTGAACTGGCCCGACTTGCGCAGCATGTCATTGACGTAGTGCTTGTCGTCATGCAGCTCCACCATGCATGGGGGATGTCCAACAACCTTGACTTTGTCCTGGTATGCTCCTACTCTTTCAGACGTTTGAAGCGGGTGCGAGGCGAAGACGACGGTATTGGCGAAGAGGTGAGTGGCTCCCTTGTTCAGAGCGTTGAGAATGCCGTCCTCGGAATCTGGGAAGCTCCATCCGACATGCAGTCGAGGGCTGGGCGAGTCGATGGGTGTGATGACTTCGATGCCTGCTTGGCTGCTGAGGTTGAAGGCAATGTCGGCGCATCCGTCTTGGTAGCCTACAGCATGTTAGTATAGCTTGGCAAGTGTTACTAGGAGAGCGTCATACCTCCAGGCTTCATGGGCTTACGAACTCCATTGATGATGGGAGACTCAATCGCTTGGTAGAGAAGAGCGACGCGTGCCGTGTGGACACTTCTGTTCTGTAGTTGAGACATGATCTTGTTTCGTGAGACTTGCCTTGCAAACGATAATGCCATGTGAGATACGTGAAAGATATAAGAAGTATGAGAAGTTTATACTACCTGGTCGGCATCGGAGGGAGTCATAGCCGCTAAAGGCAGAGAGTTACCGGTGTGAAGTCCTGATGCCGTCCGGAGCTGCGCAGCCTTTGCCGGTTGACAGTGCGCCATCACCTACCTAGGCATAACCGGCATGTCTGATCACATTGCGTCGAGCGTATTGGACATACCGTCTACAGTTCGGATTATCCGCTTTGTTGTAGACATGTTGAAGTCGATGTTGGTCGTCTGGGAACTCGGCGAGGAAAGAGCGACCGAGGAGACGGAATATCCGAGAGACGGTCACTTCCGTCATGATAGTTTGATGGTCCGTGTCACACGTCCGACTTCACCTCTCGAAAACATCATCACAACAATGAAATCATGAAGAAAGACCAAAGGAAATTATGATTTCGACTATAGGACAAAAGAAATGTGTATAAGTATATGAGAAAAGAAGAAGAAGAAAAAAGAAAAGAAAAGAAAAGAAAGAATTAATCAATCAAGATCAAGGAGCCTGCCTCGAACTTCCCGAAGACGAACTACCACCCGCCGTACTCGAGTTTCTATAACTCGATGTTGCCGATGCTTTGGGGTCCATGGGGTCCAACTCGTCATCTTCGTCTTCTTCCTCGATGACGAAGTCGGCGACGACATGGGTGCCTCTTCGCTCGAATTGATGTTCTTGCGGGTTCGGCGAGGGCATTGTTGTTGTGCCGAGAGCGATCTTTTCGGCGTCGTTGAGGATGGCGCCTTCGACGATTGTTGGACGTCTGGCGAGAGGGTCGATGTTGGCGCCGGGGATGATAGTCGGGCGTCTGGCCATCGAGTCTCTGCCAACCACGGCGGTTTCCTCGTCTTTGGCTTCGGCTGCTGCTGCTGATTCGGCAGTGCGGTCGAGGAAGAGGTTGCGAGGGAAGGGCTCCAGGGTAGGTTGCTTGGGCACCACGGGCTCCATGGCCCAGCGGGCAATGTTGCGACAGCAAGCTGCAGTGATGGTCTCGGTCATGAAAGAGAGAGCGAGAACGGTCAACGCGAGGGTAAAGTAACACACGATGGCCGTCGACAGCAGAGTGGCCCAGTATGGGATACCGCTCGATCCGATCAGCACAACCATGTACGCACCCAGAGTCCACCAGATGAAACCGTGAATGAGGTAGATGGTGAAGGCGTGAGGAAAGATGGGCTGCCAAATCTTCATCGACAAGAAAGCCTGGAACCAGGTACTGGTCTCGACCAACAATTGCATTGCAATGGAGAAAGTGAGAGTGTTGAGACGAGGCTCAAAGTACAGCGGATAGCCACCTCTGATGGTGTCACCAAGCTTCTGGCCGGTGTAGATGTCAGGATGGATGTTTCTCTCCGAAGACATGGTGGTGATATCAAGACGGTCCTCAAGCAGAGTCATGGCGGCACTGGCGAAAGCCAAGATCCACAAGCCAATACAGAAGACCCAGCAGAGAGCAGGACGAGCCTGAATTCTTGCGCTGAGCTTGTAGGTGACTTGCGCATCTGCCAACATCAAACCAGCCCAGAAGCAGGATCCCCAACTCAAAGAGTACCAATGAGCGACAATACACCAAGCGTAGAAGCAGAAACGCTTCCAGCCAGTCTTGATGTCACGGATCATGACAACAGCCAAAAGGGTGACGAAGCTGAACTGAAGCTGAACAGGAATACTCCACAAGACACCGACACAGTAGTGAGATACGACTTGAGGTGCGGCGTTGGGGATCAGGTACATCAGTTCCAGCATGGCGTTAAGGTAGTGGCCGAAGTTGTCGTAGTTGGAGATGAACGCCCACTCAGACCAGGTGATCGAGGGCAGGTACAACAACCATTGCATGAAGTTGAGCTCATAGAACAGGTATTCGATGGCGGCAACGATAACGCAGGGCAAGATCAGACGAGGTGCACGAAGAAGCATCTTCTCGGCAATCATACCCAAATCTCCGTCGCGGAGATATCTAGCTGCCAAGAAACGACAGGATGTGACGAAGAAGGGGCCGAGCTGTGATAGTGTTAGTGTGATTTCAAGTGAGTGTGATCTTCCCGACTTACCCAGATAGGGTTGAGAATAGCAGGAGTAACAGTCCAGCGAGCCCAATATTCACTCCTGTAGTGCTGACCGTAGTTCAAACCACCGGCGTAGGGGTTGAAAGTCAACATGAAATGGATAACAGTAACACCGAGAGACGAGAAAGCGACGAGACCAGCGAGGTAGTTGATACGGGCTTCATGCTCCTTTGCCTTGGGCAAGGGCATGTCAACGGCTGAGACGGGAACAGCCTCGGCAAGAGTGATACGACGATTGGTCTTGATCTGCGACTCGTGAGGAGGATCAACCATGTCGACTTCGTGCAATCCCTGGGTATTCCAGTCCTTGATTGAGACCGACCTACGCGATGGATGGGAGACACCGGATACATGGGATACACCACCGATGCTAGCAAAATGGTTTTCGCGGTATCTCTCGAGCACACTGGGCTGCCTGCCCCTGGCAATAGTGGAGCGACGGGCATCCGGAGACTGGTGCGAGAGGTCGAGATCCTGAAGGGTATCGGGGTCGCGCATAACGACGCCAGCGAAGTTTGCATGGCTCTCTCTTCTTCCAGAGTGCACTTTGCCCTTCTCCGAGTCCTCAGAGTCGGTGTGCATGAGGTTTTCTTGCAGCTCGATGGGATCAACGCGTTCTGCGTCGTGCATACCATGCTGAAGAACGTGTCCAATAGCCTTAACAGTGCTGCCTTGGCGACCCTTGATACTCTGGAATGTGCTGTGGTTGCGAGGACGATGGCTGTCATCGGCAAAGGCGACACTGGCCTTTCTGACCTTTCTTGCCATATCGCTTCTTTCCGGAAGCATTTCAGGAAGTTTGCCGTGGTAAGCCATACTCTTTCTGCGCCAGTCGGTGGGCTGAGAGCTAGACATGCTTCTGGGAAGTTCAGTGGCAGTTGCGTAGGCATCTTCGTGTCTGTGTGCAAAATCGTCTCCGGACTCCTTGTCGAAGGGGTTGAAGAACTTGACACTTCTTCTGCGCATGTTGTCGGTAGCAGGTTGATCCTTGTCGCCGACGGGTGTCGCAACATCGACAAAGCCAATGCTCGTCTTCTTTGTTTGCAAAGGCGCAGGAATCAAAACCTTCTCGTCCATTGAGATTCCCAAAAGCTTCTGAACGAAAGGCGATGGTGAGCTGAGCTCAGGCTCGACGTGTACCTTCTTGCCTCTGTTCTTCTTCAGCAACAGCTTCCAAGGTGCTCTTCTGAAGAGAACGTTGATGAGTGTAAGACAACCGAAACCGAAGACTGCACCAGCGGTAGCACCGGCAGGAATACGCCAGCTCTTGCTTTGTGGGGGTGCCTTGTAAGGTACCAGGGCAGCTTGCTGATAAGGGCTCGATCCACGAAGAGTAATGTCATCGACTGAACACATGTCGGCCATGGTGCAGCGGGAATCAAAATCTTGCTGTTGGGCTTCGGTAGTCAGGGATGAGTTGAAGAAGGCACGAACCCAAGCGAGATCGGCCTGGTTGCGCTGATTGGGAGGACCGGCCATGTAGTACTTGTCGCCAATCGACCAATGCTTGAAGACCAGAGGCAAAGGCTCGCTCAAGTCAGTACGACTACGCTTCTCGGATCTGGTCTTGTTTCCACCGATGGTCCAGTTGACGTGCTTCAGAGTCCAGTCGATCTTGCTCTCCACAAACTCCCAAGGATCACCACCGGCGGTTGCATTCTTGTCGTTTGCGAAGTAGGTGTAGTTGAGCTGATATTCGTAGTCGGGGAACTCGCCGTCCTTTAGAGCCAGGAACTTGGCGTCTTCCGGATATTGCATGTTACACATATCGACTTCGATGAAGGACGTACGGTTGTGGTAGAGCTGCATTGACATTGCGGAACCACTGGAGAGGCGAAAAGGTTAGTCGACTGTCCACAAAAAACATCAGATCTCAATGAAACTCACCCAGTGTTCTTTCCCGGTCCACGCATTGAGGATCTGAAAGTACCGAAATGCATGTCCTGTCTCTTGGCCTCGATACCAGCACCTTGGACGTAGTGTTGTCCAGTGCCTTGATCAATCCAGAGCTGCATCACCTGCTCATCCACATTCTCATCCGAGTAATCGCCAATAATCGCATTGGCAGGAGTGGCTCCCTGTCGATACAGCGAGTTGTAACCATATTCTCTTCTGTGATGGAAATCGAGAGTCTCAAACTCTTCGGGTAGTGTGTTGGTCTCGTTGAAGTAGACGATCAGTGCTTCTGTCCATACTTGATCATTTGCCGCATCGACGAAACCGCAAGAGCAGTCAGAAACATCCAGTGCGGATGTCGTGACCGCCAATATGGCGCTTGTTAGTGCAATCCCCCACTTCATGATTGCGAGTTAGGAGGGGAGAAACACAAAAGAGAAGAACAACAAGGGTAAAAGGTTAAGGAAAATGTATGAGAAGGAAGGCAAAACGACTGAGTAGTGATGATTATATCCAAACTGCACGTGCCCTCGTCACCCACTGCCGATGATGGAAGGTGTGTGGCAGGTATTGAATACGCAAAGAAGGAAGGAAGGTGATCAATGTATGATGCAAAAGAGTCTCCTACTGGACGATCTGGCCACGCATTCAGCAAAACAGAGCCAAATTCAATCACTATGGTACTGCATCACCAGTGTCAACCGTCATAGTCTAGTATCGCACGAACTATCGCAAGGCCCTAATGACCGATGGCAATTGCATATCATGGTATGGAAGGAGTGCGAACACTATGGGCTGTTGAAAATGATCGGCATACCTTGTTTCAGTTGCTTATTTGGACCCATTCGGTACAGTCTTCTACGTGCGCATCCTTTCTTCTGCAGATCAATAGATCGGATGGAACGGAAATCGTGGAAAGATAGACTCCAGGGTGATGATGCACGTGCATTGCATGTATAACGATCGTGTGGAGCCTCAATTTAGAGTGTATATGTTGATTAAGGTAAGGATTATATTAGCCGTTTGGGCGCAACGGCGCTCTCGTTCCTCAGATCAGACGCCATCACCCACAGTTTTGTTACATGAATCGTGCTGACAGATGACATGCACAGAGAGGAAAGCCGTTGAAACTTGGAGCGTTGTGTGGTTTGAACTATTTGAGACTTGCAGAAACGGTCACCGACCGAAAATGCTTTTAACGTCATATTAACTATGTATTTTGGGTGGTAGGATTTTATCCTGAGAAGCTACTATCGATAATCCTACAGATCCTTTGATGCGACGCCATGTATGGTCTAAACCATGATAACAAAAGAAATTGTGAAGGGAAAAAACAGAAGAAAATTTGAAGAGAAGATACAGAAGATAGGAGAAAATAGAAGAAACAGAAACGTCTACTTTCTTGAAGTAGGGTTCCAAGATGAGTATCCGATAATCTCACGGAAGTGTCCATAGATACCTGTACAAATGATTAGCAAGAAATTCCAAAAGTATTGATTCGAGAAGTGACTTACCCATGGTACCCTGGAGAATGAGGTAGGGGACGTAAATAGCAGAGAAGAGGATCATGTCGTAGAATGAAGTGAACTCTGAGCGCACAATCTCCGTGATCCATAGCGTCACAATCAAACTTCCGACTGTGAGGAAGAGGAACCATTCGGACAAGGCGTAGCGGAAGAAGATCAGTCTGGCCAGTTCGCCTGAGCTCTTGGGCCAGCCAGTGATGAGGAAACTGAACAGAAGGCAAGTGTGTCTGGCGATGAAATGTTAGCTGTGCTTGAAGAGACTGCTTTAGATCGCAACTTACTGGGTGACGAGGTAGTAACTCAGCTCACGGACGATGATAAGAGAAAGAAGACCATAACGCTCGCTCAAGCAGCGAGTACCGTTGGGAGGGTTGTCCCAAATCATGTGAGCGTGACGAATAGAAGCCTGAGTCCAACCCTGAGTCCATCGCATTCTTTGCTTCCAGAAAGCCATCCAGAATGTTGGTGCCATCTCGTAGGACTTGACGTTCATGTCGTGGACGGCTCTCTTGCCTTCACCGTAAGCTCTCAAGGCAGAATCGATATCCTCGCAAAGCATGTGACCGTGCATTTGGTGACCACGCAACAATTCGGCCTTCCAGTAACCGTTGGAACCACAGAAAAGACCGAAAGAGAATAGACGCGAACGACCGGGATGCGACACAGCGTAGATCTTGTCGAATTCGAGAGCAATCATGCGGGTGAAGAAAGTTTCCTTGGAGTTGTAGACGATGCATCTGCCCTGGACGATATCGACAGTGGGATCGGCAATGAAACGCTCAGCAGCCCAGCGAGCATTGTAAGGGTGAGGGAAATGGTCGCAATCGAAGACAGCGATAATCTCAGCGCCAGTGTCCAAAGTGAAGAAGAAGTTGAGGTTATCGGCCTTGGATTTGGAGCCGACGACCTTGGTCACGCGAAGAAGACCACCGTGCTGCTTCTCCATCTCAATGAGTTCGGTCTCAAGAGGTTCGATGGGTTTGGGGGTATTGTAGAGAAGGTTGATGCGGAGCTTTTCGCGAGGGTAAACAATCTCCTCAAGTGCGTAGTTGACTTGGTCCTTGACAATGTCCTGCTCGTTTGGCAAGTATGCGACAATCACAATGTCAAGGATGGGGAGAAGGTCGTCGGGAGTGGGAAATTCTCCACAAGTGTTGACTCTGATGGCAGCCGCTCTCGCATCGCGAAGTGGTGAAATACCCAAGAAGGCTTCAATGACCGTACAGGCGGCGATGTAGAAGTTGATAACCATGAAGAAGTAGTAGAAGCCCTTGATGGTTCCTTCATCGCAAGAGACGTAGAAACATATCGATGCTACCCAGTAGCAGATTGTGAGGATGAAGGGCGTCCATTCGAAGACCCAGTTTGATGAGTACTTGACAGCAGTGTCAAGTTTGTTCATCAACTCTCGGAAGCCAGATTTGGCGGCTTTGCCACCCTTGAATTCCTCGGCCATGTTGGTGTTATTGTTGATGGTCGAAGAGATATGAAATTGTTGAAGGAAGAAGGGAAAGATTGCGGCAACACTTCAAAGACTTTCCGCGAGTATTCAATTTATTCGAACATCATACTTGAGGAGGCTCATCATCATGAGCCTTCTGCATTCGGAAGCTTGCTGCATCTCTAGACTCATCGACCAGATAGGAACCATCGAAATGATCAACGTCCCGATTGACGAAAGTGTGTTTCTGGATTGGAGTCTGCTTGACGTCGTGGCCATGGCGTCCATTGGTCTGGCCGTTTGGCAAGGGTCGTGCGATAGCATGAGGTCTCCAGGTCTACGGACGTAGGAGTTCGGTTGCTGCTTTCGGTCAGAGGAGGCTCCAAGCTGACGAGCTCGATTGACGCTACCAGTGTATGCCGCGGGGACAGGTTGACGCCAAAGAGTCGTATAATGGAAAAGCAAAACGGCATGTCTTACTATGGGGAGAAGGTAAACAAAGCGGTTTCCATTCTGGTGCAGAAAAGCGCGCAACCGGTAAGGCATCCGCAGATCCGACGTTGACCAGGTGAACTCAGGGTCGACAAGGCTGTCATTGTTTCAGGACGGCCATCGAGTAGGAAAGGATCCATCTGTATATGGAAAGTAGGTGTGGATGCTGTCCAAACGGTGCGGCTTACGACCGTTGAGATGGCTGGCAGTTAGTATCCTCGGCTCAGTTCGGGAAGGGTTGAGCGCACGTTGTATGTGGCATTTCCTGTCATGGACCAGGCAACCTCTATGAAGAATGAACGGCTGGAGGAAAAGGAACGACGACGGATGTTCTGGACAAAAATTGGGTGATTGACGTCCATAGTCGCCGTTTTGATTAGGATAATGACGAGGAAATAGTCAAGACAACGCATTGTCAGGATTGATTGATGATGAGCAAACAAGAAGGCAATCGTACTTGATCACTTAGACAAGACATCTCAGCCCATTCGTGCTCGAACTCACCTTATTTTCCCTCTCGTCGCCAAAGCAGTACGCTCGCAGCGGCGAAGTCAGAACACATCATGTCGGCCTACCAACCTCAGAATTACATGGCACAGCGACGAAAGTCGTCTGTCCTCAGCAATTCACAAGATCATCTCTGGGGATTACGAGCGATTCTTGCAGTGCAGAGTTTCGCGTGGCTGTTCTTCAAAGTCTTCAATCCGACGCTGACAATCCCGGCACCGACGGCGACTGGTGAACACGTCCCAGCAGGATCACCTTCGGCAGTCCCTGGTGTTTTCGGTGGTCCTGGAATTGTCGCGCGCGATTTATATGCACGCAATCTGAGTACGTCAATTTTCTTCTCCTTCCAAATCACATAAAACGGTGGAATCAATGGGTTGCGGTGTGGCGCAGAGAAGCGACGGGAGGAAACTGCGGCAGAACATCGGTCGTTGCCGGCAGGAGCGTCATCCGCAACTTCCACCTTCAACCTCCGCCAAGCTTTGACATCTCATGCGATGCAACAGCCTCAAATTCATGAACGCATGAGTTTCGAAATTGCAGACATGGGATGGCCGAGATGATAGAAATGAAGATGGAGCAGTTCAAAAGCATGAGGATTCGATAGCTATACAGTGGTGGCTTGTCTCATATGCCTCATGCTTCAAGAATCATCACTCACCATAAACTTGCAAAATGACATGATTCTCGTATACTGACGCTCGATTTCAGGCGATATCCCTTCCCTCCAAGAACGCACCCCTCACTATCAAATCCTCCTCCGCAAGATTCTTTCACCCCTCCTCTGGGATGAATCCTTCATCTTCTGCTTCTTCATCCTGCTGTCTGCCCGCACTGTCAGCATTTCTTTCCTCCGCGAAGTCAACTCGGCCACCTACGCTCGCTCTTTGATCTCTCGCCCCATCCGCATGGGTCTTCCTCTAGCCGTCGGTCTTGCTATTTCCTGCGCTGTATTCAGCACAATCAACACCCAATACCTCGAGGACTTTGCCCGCTTGAACCAAAACCCATACCTCAGAGCTCCCGAACGTCCTGACGGCGCACTAGCATCTTTCAACTCGATTTGGAATTTGCTGTGGGTGACTAGAGATTACTCGCTTCAAATGGGTAATTTGGCTTTCCCTTCTTGGACGCTTTGGGTGCCGTCGGCTATTTACCTTCAATCCTACACCGTGTACATTTTCATGGTTATCTTGCCGTTCTCTCGCCCGGCTTGGCATGTTAATGGTTTGATCATGTTTGCCTTTGGATCCTGGTGGTTCAACTCTTGGGGTTGGTATTCGGCTACTGGTTTGTTCCTCGCTGATATCGCTATCAACCCTCCCCTTCGTACCGCTCTTTTCCGCGGCTGGAGCAATTCGAGCGGGTCAGTCAGAATGCCTTATTGGGCTCTTGCTGCTGTGTTCGTCGCCGTGGGTACGGGATTGAAGTATATGTGGACTGCAGGTCTGGATCAAGATTTCTGGTCTGGAGAGGCGCATGCGCATCCCGCTCGTTACACTGGTGGATCAAGCTTTGGCTACTATGACGGCAACCAGCCTTATCCTCGCATGGACAACTGGCTTGTCATCGTTGGTCTGCTCGTTCTCGTCGAGTTCAGCGAAGTCGCCAAAACCATCTTAAGCAGCAAGATTTTCAAACTCGTCGGAAGACGTTCGTTGAGTAAGTCCGACTTTTTTTTTTCTTCCAAAACCTCCATATCTTTATTCTTTGAAGCGTTTTCCTGACTTGTTGGCTTAGGTTATTATCTCACTTCTACTCTTCTCATGTACACCGCCGGCGTCAAGATTTTCCTTTACTGCAACGTCAGTGCTGGATATTCCTCCGCATCGGCAAAAGCTGTTGCTTTCTTTGTCGTTTTGCCGTGTTCCATTCTGGCTGGTGAGATCTTCCACTGGGCTATTGATAAGCCTGCTGTTTGGGCTGGACACGCAGTCTTCAGATGGACCAGAGATATGTAAATCAGTCTTTCATATCGTCTGCTCTACTCTGGACGTGTGGAAGAAGCAAACCAACTCCTTTTCCTTTGTTTTACATTCATATAGCTTACTCCTTTTTCCTTTATTTTTCTATTATTCTTATCATTGCCATAGAGCACCAATATTGAAACATCTATTCATCTTGCCCGTCTCTGTTTCGACAACAATCAACGGATCAATTTCTCCCCTTTGACAACAATAGGAATCACACCACCAGTAGGCAGCGCAAACCTCCTATGCCCCACCGCCCCAAGCACCGCAGCAATCGTCCCCGAATGCGCCGTGAAACTGATAAACTCATGCTCATCCTCAGCAAACACCTGCTCCAGCAACACATGTTCGCGCAAAATATGTTCCACGGGCGTTTCGCGGCGATCGGGCGTCCACGAAACATCAGTCTCTGGAAGTCCCTTCTCCAACACATACATGGGGAAATCTTTCCTGATGATCGAGGAAGCACCTCTACGGTCACAGGTGTGCACGCCATTGGTCTCCCTCAACAATTCCTTGACCACGGGAACAAAAGGTCGATCTGCGGGTAAGTCGAGGGAGGAAAAGGATAAGGAGGCGGTTTGCAAGCAGCGGTAGAAGGGGGAAGTGTAGTAAGTTTCTGGGGCGGGAACTTTGGCGTCTGCGAGGGCGGTGCGCCAGAAGGTGTTTACATCGCGGGCTTGTTGTTCGCCTATCTCGGTTAGATGGGCATCGGCCCAGTGGGCGTGTTCGTCGCCTTCTTGACGGGCCCAGTAGTCCTGATTGTGACACCATATCAGCATAATATCTCAAACCAAGAGAGAAGCGAAGAGGAGAAGGGGATAGCAATGTTAGTGTTAGGTTGAAATGGGCAGGTACTCACATCCCAGAGTTTGGTGCCATATCTGGATTCGGCGACGTTATGGTAACCCTGGCCATGTCTGCCGAGATAGAGGACTTTGTACTCGGTGCCTTCTTCGGCATTCCCATTCAAAGTCTTGACATAATGCTCGAATCTTTGCCATGGAGTTTTGCTCTCCACATCTTCCATTGTTCCATCAGAAGGGTAGGCGCGAGGTATGAGACCGAAGTTTTCCTTCGCCTTTGAGTGCCAATGATCAGTCACAGCTCAAAAGATACAAAGGAAGAGAAGTGGAAGGGGGTGAAGAAGACGTACGTAATCGAAGGTATCGGCATCAGTATCAGGAAGCCCTTGCTTGAAGATCTCAGGCAAGATGCTGAATTGATATCTCGCGTTTGGTGGAGGAAGAGTGATTGTTGTCATGTTTGTTGATGTTATATGCAGGTACGTCACAATTCCTACAACAAAGAGCAGAAAGCTTCGAACGATCAGTGTGTGGTCTGGCGAAGATGATGAAAGGTAGGGAGGACGACAGGAGAACAAGTATATAGAGTCGTTCGTCGGAGATTGTTACGTTGTTGGACGGAAGAACTGTGAGGTTCCGGCAAGCCACTTTGCATGTCGTGGTTGTTCCGTTCCGACGCCGCAAACGTGGAGGATCGAGTGGAGGAGAAATACTCACATGAACAGAGGGCGGAATCTGAGCTGGACCTGAGCGACTCGGAGATTTAGATCAAGATGGTTGAGGTGAAGCAAATTCATAGAGAGAATTTGGAAATCGATGTTGCGCAGGTCGATGTTGTTCTTTTTTCGAACATGGAGAGGATTTGGAGAAGCGCACAGCGTCATGCTGCGGTCAAACATCAACATCACGAATCAAGCATGCGAATCACATCGAAATGAACAAATCAGGCCCGGGTCAGGATATGTAAACATTTCAATTCTTCTTTCTTTGCATATGGGCGACACAAAAAGACACTTTTCAGAGTATATCATTCAGGCCCCAGATGTTGTACTCGTATCGTCACGTCTTCTTCATTTAAACGACGCCCTGAACGCCATGCCATGCCGTGGTCAAAAAGGCCCTTGTTTTTCTTTTCTCCTAAAGACATTACAACCTCAACTCACGCTCAACCTCGAACTTGAAGTCAAAGTAGGGCTGGTCGAAGTGGTGGACACGGACGTAACCATCCTCACCACCGGATGCGTAGACGGTGCCGAGGGGAGAGACGGCGACGTAGTTGAGAGGACCGAAGTGACCTCTGACACGACCAATCTCCTCTTCGAAGATCTTGTGGTAGAAGCGGGCTTCGAACTTTCCTTGACGGGCGCTGGTTGTGGTGACATCCATGGCGGCTTGACCACCTCCGACGATAACGTAGTCCTTGACGGGTGTGATGGCGGCAGAGTTGAGGGGGGTATCGGCGACGTATGTCTTCATGACCTCGAGTGTCTTGGCGTCCATGAGCTGTGAGGGTGTGTGTTAGTTGACTGCTTGGATGATGGAAGGGTAGAAGGTGTAGGTGTTCCATACCTTTGCGGTCTTGTCCTTAGAGGCGGTGACAAAGTAGGTGCGGTCGGCGGACCATTGCAAGTCGGTGACCATCATGCCATCCTCGTGGGGGTAAGCGCGCTCATACTCCTCGCCAGTCTTTGCGTCCCACTGGGTGACGGAACCGTCCTCGTGTCCAGAGATGATGTACTTGGAGCAGGCAGAGAAACCAGCAACCGTGACCTTGGGAATGTCGTCGACAACAATGCGCAAGACGTGCTCGCTGCTCTGCTCGGCCTCGGGGTCCTGGTTGATGTCGTAGACGATGATTGTGCTGAGCTGGCCCTGACGCTTCTCCGTGACACCCAGCAGCTGAGTGCCGTCCTCGTTGAACTCGACGCGCTTGATGGCGGTTCCGAACTCCCAAGTCTTCAACAGCTTGCCGGTCTTGACCTCCCACAGTCTGATGGTGTTGTCGGCGCCGCCGGTTGCGAGCAGGACGGTGCGAGGGTCGACGTCGATTGTCCAGAGGGCACCCTGGTGGCCCTTGTAAACACCGAAGCGCTCACCGTTGTGTGACCACCATGCGCATGCGTTGTGATCCTTGGAGACGGAGAAGATGAAGTCGCCCTCCTTGCTGAACCTGCGCTGGCTGTTAGTCGCCGTGTCCTTTCCGTCTCTTTTGAAAATCCAGTAGATGGGCGCACGCACTTGACTTGGGTCAGAGCTCTCTCCTACGATGGGTGTCAGTTTGGGATGTGAAGAAGATGACGCGCATTTCAACGTACGTGTCCGGAAAGCAGAATAGGTCTCATGTTGGCGGTGTTATTAGTGAATGTCGCTGTCGCTTGTGCTGCGCTTGTATGAAAATGTGCGTCGCCCGCTCAGAGTCGCCTGGTCCGTGCGCCATTGACTGCCTCGATTTGCTGGGCGCCGTAATTTATTCGTGCTTTCCCCTCGCTAGTCTGCAAGTGAGTCGCGCTTTCCTGATCAAGCTGCCCGAGCACCTCCGCATTCCCAAAGCCAGTCTACTGTTTCGACAGTCTGACTCACTGGACGATATCCCGCTTCCAAACAGCATAAAGGTGGACCAATGGATAAGAATGCATGCAGAGGTGCTTGCCCATGTTTGAGAATGCCAGGCAGAGGTGAATGAAACCAGGTAAAAGCCAATAGGCGCCTTCTGCGTCGGAGCATGCCTCACGGCCTCGAGCTCTCCCCAGACTCTTAGGACACACAGTCCACCAAATTCTCCTCTCAGTATGTAATTGAAACCAAACTGCCGCTCCTGCCCCACGCCAGGCCTCCCTTGTTCCATCCTCTCTTCTGTGCTCGTATATCGATATATCCAGTCCTTGCTCGAATCCTATACCCTTCTCAAAACAGAAGGTGGATTGCAATCCGAATGCACGGCCAATTGATCAGCGGTCGGCGTATCGCCTTGCGGGGCCAAAATCTGCGTTTCCTCTCTGTGACTCGTCCATCCTCTTCCACCTTTCTTTCCTCCAACATCCACCGCGCTGCATTCAGCACCACACTCCGCCAGATGACGGCCCAAAAGATTGATGGCACTGCCATCGCAAAGTCGATTCGCGAACGCATCAACCAGGAAATCACCGAAAAGCAGGCCGCCAACCCTCGCTACAAGCCTTCGCTCAAGATTGTCCAGGTCGGCGAGCGCTCAGACTCTTCCACCTATGTGCGCATGAAGCTCAAGGCCGCCACCGAGGCCAACATCGAGTGCGACCTGGAGAAGTACCCCGAGGACATTAGCGAGTCGGAGCTGCTCTACCACATTGAGCGCTTCAACAACGACAGCTCCATCCACGGCATCCTCGTCCAATTGCCCGTCCCCAAGCACATCTCCGAGCACGCAGTCACCTCTGCTGTTGCCGACGAGAAGGATGTCGACGGCTTCGGTGTAGCAAACATTGGCGAGCTGGCCAAGCGTGGTGGAAAGCCCCTCTTCACACCTTGCACCCCCAAGGGAGTCATGGTCCTGCTCAAGGAGAGCGGTGTCGAGATCAAGGGCAAGAACGCCGTCGTCATTGGACGCAGCGACATTGTCGGTAGCCCCGTCAGCTACCTGCTCAAGAACGCCGATGCCACCGTCACAGTCTGCCACAGCAAGACCAAGGACCTGCCCGGCTACGTCAAGAACGCCGACATTGTTGTCGCTGCCATTGGCGCCCCAGGCTTTGTCAAGGGCGAGTGGCTCAAGGAGGGTGCCGTTGTCATTGATGTCGGCACCAACTACATCCCCGACGAGAGCAAGAAGTCAGGCCAGCGTCTTGTCGGTGACGTCGACTACGAATCTGCCGTTGAAGTCGCATCTCACATCACTCCCGTGCCCGGCGGTGTTGGCCCCATGACAGTGGCCATGCTCCTCCGCAACGTTGTCGACTCTGCCGACAGCTACTTCGACCGCCAAAAGTCGCGCAAGATCACACCCCTGCACCTCAAGCTCGAGCAGCCCGTTCCCGCCGACTGGGAAGTCTCCCGCAAGCAGCACCCCAAGCTGATCACAAAGCTCGCCGCCGAGATTGGTCTCTCTGCCCACGAACTCGAGCCCCACGGCGCATACAAGGCAAAGGTCGGTCTTGAAGTGCTCAAGCGTCTGGAACACCGCCAGAACGGTCGCTACGTCCTGGTCGCTGGTATCACCCCTACCCCTCTCGGTGAGGGCAAGTCCACAACCACAATCGGTCTCGTCCAGGCTCTCGCCGGTCAGCTCGGCCGCATCGCCTTTGCCAACGTGCGCCAGCCCAGTCAGGGCCCTACTTTCGGTATCAAGGGTGGTGCTGCAGGTGGTGGCTACAGTCAGGTCATTCCCATGGACGAGTTCAACCTGCACTTGACTGGCGACATCCACGCCATCACTGCCGCCAACAACCTGCTCGCCGCCGCCATCGAGACTCGCATCTTCCACGAGAACACTCAAAAGAACGGCCCTCTCTACAAGCGTCTCGTGCCTACCCAGAAGGGCAAGCGCGAGTTCAAGCCCATCATGTTCCGCCGTCTCAAGAAGCTCGGCATTGAGAAGACCAACCCTGACGACTTGACCGAGGACGAGATCGCTCGCTTTGCTCGTCTCGACATTGATCCCGACACCATCACCTGGCGCCGTGTACTCGACGTCAACGACAGACACTTGCGTGGAATCACTGTTGGACAGGCTCCTACCGAGAAGGGCCAGACCCGCCAGACTGGCTTCGATATCTCAGTCGCCAGTGAGTGTATGGCCGTCTTGGCTCTTAGCAACTCTCTCTCCGACATGCGTGAGAGACTTGGTCGCATGGTTGTTGCCAGCTCTCGCGCTGGTGATCCCGTCACTTGCGACGACATTGGTGTTGGTGGTGCCTTGACTGCCCTCATGAGAGATGCCATCAAGCCCAACCTCATGCAAACTCTCGAGGGAACTCCCGTCTTTGTCCACGCCGGTCCTTTCGCCAACATCTCGATTGGTGCTTCCTCGGTTCTTGCCGACAAACTCGCTCTCAAGCTGGCCGGTACTGAGCCTGGTGAGGACTACAACTCAAGAACCGGTTTCGTTGTTACCGAGGCTGGCTTCGACTTCACCATGGGTGGTGAGCGTTTCATGAACATCAAGTGCCGCTCTTCTGGCCTCAAGCCTGATGTTGCTGTCATTGTTGCCACCGTTCGTGCCCTCAAGACCCACGGCGGTGGTCCCCCAATCACTCCCGGTGCCCAGCTCCACGAAGTCTACCGCACCGAGAACATCGACATCCTCCGCAAAGGTTGTGTCAACCTCAAGAAGCACATTGAGAACGCCCGCCAATACGGCGTCAAGGTCGTTGTTGCCATCAACAAGTTCGAGACTGACACCCAAAAGGAAGTCGACGTCATCCGTGAGGAGGCTCTCGCTGCTGGTGCCGAAGATGCCATTCCCGCTAACCACTGGGCTGAGGGTGGTAAGGGTGCTGTTGATCTTGCTCAGGGTGTCATTGCCGCCTGTGAGAAGGCCGAACCCAACGACTTCAAGCTTCTGTACGGCCTGGAGGACTCTGTTCAGGAGCGTATTGAGAAGATCGCCAAGAACATGTACGGCGCTTCCGGTGTTGAGTTCAGCGAGACTGCTCAAAAGAAGGTTGATGCCTACACTCGCCAGGGCTTCGGCAACCTTCCCATCTGTATCGCAAAGACACAATACTCGCTTTCTCACGACCCCGACCTCAAGGGTGCTCCTTCAGGCTTTGTCGTTCCTATCAGAGATGTTCGCATGGCTGCTGGTGCTGGCTACCTGTAAGTACTTGATTACACCCCTTTCTTGTCATTCATACTAATGATCCTCTCAGTTACGCCCTCGCTGCCGACATCCAGACCATCCCCGGTCTTCCCACCGCTCCCGGCTACCTCAACGTCGATGTCGACGCCGAGACTGGTGAGATCGATGGACTCTTCTAGACTCGTCTCTCTCAACAATGAGCGATCTAACTGCATGTATGATTTTGGCGGCGGGCTCTTCAACATAAAATGACTTCAACAGCGTCGGTGTTCCGGGATACTTTTAACAATTTTCATAAGGGGGAATCAAATGTTTGCATGACACGAATGAAACGGTGATGGATATGCACGTCAACTTAACTTTGACGTCTGGCGGGATGTGGGATAGAAGTTCCAAATACGATTGAGAAGTGTTTAGCTGTATAGGTTGTATACGATCGATCTTTCACATTCTCAAGTCTACCATCGCTTGCCATCTCAACTTACTGTTCTAGATACTCGCAGGATCGCAGCCAAGTCCCTTGGCGCTGAGAGGTTTGATGTGCTCGCCGAGCATTTACTCGTACTCACTCTGGCCAACGCATCGACAGAGCGTTGGAATCCTCTTGCCTTGCATGACAGCTGATCGATCTTACAAATCATACAGCAGCACTCACGAGCAGCATGATGGACGGAATCTTTCCACAAGCAATGATCATGTCAGCTTGGTGTCCGCGGCGCCCGAATCTCTAAGAGCAATTTACTCCAGCAACACGACACCACTTGCGTCTAAGGTTTTGCTATAAGTTGGTCTTCTTCTGCCACTTCTTCAAGTCATCCTCTAGCAGTCAGACGAGCTTGGTACTCACTTTTCACCGCTTCCGACACTTGACCTTTTTTTCTCTCCACCGGTTTCTGATCTTTTACTACTCGTGTAGTTCAGGTCTCACAAGTCCCATCATGATTGTCGCAATAGCTGGGTCTGGCGATCTGGCCAGATATGCCAGCGAAGAGCTCACTCGAGACGGCCACGATGTTGTCATCCTATCACGCAGCAACAGCGGCCAAAAACCTCACTTCAATCTCCCCGGCATCCAACAAGTCAAAACAGACTACACGACCCCATCCCTCTTGCAAATCCTAAACGACACCAAAGCACGAGTTCTCATCAGCTTCATCACCGATTACACTACCTCCTTCATCACAGTCCATGAGAATTTGATCGATGCTTGTTTGTGCAGTGACCACTGTAAACGCTTCATCCCTTCCGAATACGCCGGCAATATCGCAGAGTTTCCTGAAAGTCCATCGTTTTATTATCGCACCAGACAGCCTATCCGCCAGATCCTGCGGGAGCAAAATCAATTGGAATGGACGCTTGTCTGCTGCGGTTGGCTCATGGACTACATCCTGCCTTCCAAAAACCGCCATCTCAAAGACGCTGGCCCGGGCTTTCCTGTCGATCTTACGAACCAAAATATCATTATCCCCGGCACAGGCGACGATGAAATTTCCTTTCTGGCAGCAAGGGATTTGGCAAGGGCGTTGAGTTTATTGGTTTCTTCCCCGCTGGCTTGGGGTGAATATACTTATATCTGTGGGGAGACGGGGACGTTTAATGAGCTTGTGGAGATGGTGTTGGGGTTTTATCCTCACCTCCGTGATAATCTCTCTTACAAGTCGGTTGATGAGTTGGATGAAATATTGCTATCTTCACAAGATGAAGAAGAGAAGATTTTGGCGGAGTACCAGATGGGTAATGTGGGGTTGTCTCTATTGCTTCCAGAGGAAAAAGTGCAGGCGGATAGACAGAGGTATTTTGGTGGTGTGAAGTTTCGTGGGATTGTAGAGTTGCTAGAGCAAGCTAGGGATAATCCGAATGTTGTTGTGTGAAAAAGGAAGGGAGGAAGGAAGGAAGGGAAAAAGCTGTTTTCTTTTCTTTTTTTTCCTTTCTTTTCTTTTTGAATGCTTTGGAGGTTCTGGCTAGTAGCTTATTCCTCGGATGCAAATACACACGCATCTTTCTCGTAATCATGTACTTCATGTTCTTCTTTCCCCGCTGCAGACTCCTCCTTGTCTTGTCTTTTTGAAAATTTGGCCAGATCCTTTACCCAAGATAAAAGACGTCTGCGTTCTTCAATGATGGGATAAACAGTCACACTTGCGAACGAAAAGATGGCCCAAAGCAAACTCACCACAACCCAGCCCGTAAAGAATGATTTGGAGAATTGGTATGCTGTGCCGTATAAACTGTTCCTTGTTTGTCAGCAAAATCTCCGAATTCTGATCCAAATGTAAGGTGGATTTGTGGGTTTGAAGCGGTACCTACCTTAAGGGCCATATTACGAATAAAGCGAGGAAGAGGAATATAGTTATGCCTCTAGCGATGTGCGCTGCTTTTCTCAAGCGCTCGGGGTTATATGAGGGATCGGTGTAAGCGACGTCTTTTTCTTTGCCTGTTTCGTCTGTGAGGCGGATGGCGCCGAGGGTATCCCATGTATACTTTGCATCGTGGAAGATTGAGATGACGAATGTGACAACGGCTGCGGCGCCGATACCAGCGACACAACCATAAAGGCAAGGGTCTGTTTGACCTACTGAGGCGATGGTCAAGGTGCCGGAGAAGCGTTTTGCAAGAGTCAGCTATTGATCATCAGCGACTTGATCGAGATCGTTGTCGGAAACAAGATACAATACCCAAGTTATGACTGCGGAGAAAAAACCAGTCCAGATAGATGCGGTGGCTGCCAGGGCGCCTTGTCTGGTGGAGAAGAAAGTGGCGATCAATGCGGGCAAGGCAGAGCCGGTGAATATACCAGTCATGTTGTAAATGAAGCCTAGATCAATCTTGACTCCGTGAAGCATACTGCCAAACGCAGCCATGAAGATGGCGAAGCCGACGACACAATAATGTCCAGCTTGGAGAATCTGTGCATCTGTTGCTTTAGGTTTGATATCTTGAAAACTGTGATTAGCGGAGTGGCCACAGATTGAAGGAGGTCAAAACTTACAAGTCTTGTAGATATCGTAAGAAAGCACAGTAGAGACACCAATCAACTGACTCGAGATTGCGCTGGTGCAACTCATGAACATCAGCACAAGTACTGCACCCGCTCCACCTTTACCTGCAATCGTCTGAGCTGCATATGGTAATGTTAATCCAGCGCTGACTTCAGCAGCACTCATCCTATTCGGAAAAGTTGGAAAGGCGGGCGTGTTCTCCAAAGCCACTGCAGCTATGCCCATTGTTGTGGCAAGGGTGAAAGGCATTGCGTACCACGACAAACCTCCTAGTACGTATCCAGGCACAGCAGACGCGGGATCTGCGGCTATGCCTTTCTGATGGAAAGAGTTGTCGAGAAACACAACACCAGTATACTCGAGAATACTGAGGATGGCAAATTTTAAAGCACCCAGAGAGCGGACGGTTAGGTAGCTGCCATCCTTTGTGGGTGCAGAGTAGTCATTACGTGCTGCAGCTTCATGTAGCAAGTCCCACATCTTCGCTGGTGAGCCGATTTGATCGCCTGTAGCATAGACCTTGAACCAGAAGACGAAGATGATGATCAAGATGATGGCGGTATGTACCTACGAAACCATGTCAGTATTGGAGAGCAAATAAAAGATATGTCAGAGCACTCACATAGTCAGTCAAGATGGTGGCGCGAAGACCGCCGCGTAGAGTATAGGCAGTGACGCTCATCGGAAGTAGCCATAGGCTGGCATAGACACTCATACCGGTCAACGAGTTGATTGCAGCTGCACCACCAATCAAGATTGACGAGACAACCAGAATGTTCGAAGCCAAGCTGAAGAACATAAACGAAAGATGTGCAATGGTACCATATCGAACACGGATGATCTCGAGGAAAGTTCGAGCATTCGGTGCTTTACGTTTGGATTCCTCATCAACGTCAGTACTCTGCAGAACTCAAATGTACAGTTGCCTTACAATAGCAAGATTGCTGAAGATCATGATTTGAGTACTGTTGCATGCGGCATAGAAGAACGAGCCAGCGATACCATATTCATAGGCAACCGTGACCGATGAGAGCAGTGTCGTACTCCAAGTCCAAGAGGAGGTCACTCCAGCTGCGGTCAGACCAGTTCCGAGGGACCGCTTAGCAACCGTAAACTCTTCCGCGTTCTCCACGTTTCCGCGTTTCTTCATGATCGCCGTCACCGCAATCATGGCCAAAGCAAACAATGCTCCGAGACCGATGACAACGCCATAGCCAGCACCCTATACGGAAAACTTATTAGCAGTGGATCAAATCAGAGTAAAGGCTTGGATTCATGCCTGTGATAAAGGAACTGTCGCTTGTGTCTCAGACATCGTGAGTTCGTATAATGCGCAGCAAAAGTGGTCTGGATACGAGAGATGGTCCAGAACGCAAGCCGAGATTTGGGAGAGCAAGTCTTATAGACAAGCACCAAGCCTCTGCAGATATGAAAGACCACCTACCTGGTGAGCGGTGCCTTATCAAGAATGATGCTGTGGTGATTGGACACACATCTCATTTTGCAAAGTCAAAGTTACCCACGCCAGCACGCAATAAAGCCATAACTTGCGAGTGTTACGCCAGCGACTCATTGAACAGACCGCATAGTCAGGAAAGTACGCAAAGATTGGTGCAATAGCCTCAGGACGTGTACTGCCATTGGGACAATTTCATGTGATTCAGAGCTGGTCACAGTCGACTGCTTCAAACTGATGTTACAACAATGCAATATCTGCGTATGGTGTATTGCACCATACGTTATCTGATGGCGAATTGATGAGAATCTACTTTCGAAGAAGAGCACGACTTTGCGACGTCGGACCTTGTCGACGTATCGGAGTAGACAGCAATTCAAAACGCACGTCGCGAGTATTTGGTTGGTTCGCACGAGTGGAAATGGATGTTGTGAGAGAAGTGAGTTGCGATGGTGTGGTATGGGGCAATCTCAAGCTCTGATCACATCATCTTAATCCCGTGGGGAAGCTACCAACCACTCATCACCCCACCTTCCAGAACGAAACACATAAATCTTTCTCGAACGTGTTCAGAAACTGGACAGTCTCCAACAAAACTCTTCAATTTCCAGAATCCCATGGCGCCTTCAATTATCGACGACTATTCTGCTGGTGCTAACAAAGCATCGCACAAAAATCCATCATTTGAATCCTCAGACCCAGCTATATACGAAGAGTATCACGCAAGATTCTCTGCGGAATCCATTCCCTCCAGCACCTCAGCCTGGCTCCAACGTGCTCGAGATGTCGCCTCTATTCTAGCCACAGACGCAGCAGCTCGCGACATAGACAATAAATCCCCCTTTGCTGAGATATCCCTCCTCAAGTCTTCAGGTCTGCTCAAAGTGCTAGGCCCAACAGGATATGGCGGCGGCGGCCAGGATTGGGAGATTGGCTACAAAGTCATTCGCGAAGTAGCAAAGGGGGATGGGTCTATCGGCATGCTGCTTGGATATCATCTACTCTGGTCCAAGACGGCGGATATCGTGGGAACAGACGAGCAGAAAGAGCGCTTCCAGAAGTTGATCATTGAGAACAACTATTTCGTCGGAGGTAGGTTTATCAATACAAACTGTGAGACCGAACAGGTTCTAACGGGATATGAATAGGAGCTGTTAACCCTCGCGACAACGATCTTGCCATCTCCGATCATGGCGATCATCTCGTCTTCAACGGATCCAAACATTTCAATACCGGTGGTGTAATCTCAGATCTTACAGTCCTCGAAGGTGTGTTATCTGGGACGTCCAACCATGTTTTCGCCATCGTACCAACTTCACAACCTGGCTTCGAATTCGCTCACAATTGGAACAACATTGGTCTTCGCCTGACAGAATCCGGCAGCGTGAAGATCAACGATATCAAAGTGCCTTGGAGTGATGCCCTGGGCTGGGACGCCACAAGCAAAAAACCACTAGATTCTGTGCTCTCGATCCCATTTGCAACACTTCTCCTTCCCACCATCCAATTGGTGTTCGCAAACTTCTACCTCGGCATCGCACAAGGAAGTCTCGAGTTTGCAAGAGGCTACACCACCACCTCAACACGTGCGTGGCCATTCGGCGGCGACAACAAAGACTCTGCGACCGAAGAGTTCTACATCCTCGAGCGGTATGGAAATTTCCATGCTCATTTGCTCGCAGCAGAAGCTTTGACCGACCGAGCAAGCAAGGAGATCAGCGACATTTTTCTTACTCATGGTGGCAAGCGAGACGTGTCTGCACGCCAAAGAGGGGAAGTGGCAGAGTGGGTCGCGAGCGCCAAAGTAGTGACAACAGACACAAGCTTGCGAGTCACTGCAGGTGTGTTTGAGGTTACGGGCAGCAGAGCGACTGGCAAGAAAGTTGGTCTCGACCGGTTCTGGAGGGATGTTCGAACACACACGCTTCACGATCCCGTTGCGTACAAGAACAGAGAATTGGGGAGATATTTCTTGTTGGATGAGGTTCCAGAACCGACTTGGTATACCTAATTTCGATAACATGTATAATAGTGTTTTCGTTAAAGTATCGTCTGACTACACACAACCGAAACTGATCGTGCAGGAACAAAACAATGCCGTCCCTTTGCTGATAGGCTCCAAATGTGCTGCTGCCTTGCAATTCAAATATGACTCACCAAATCTATGGTTCGTAACAAAGGCGGGATCTGCAAGATTCGGGCCGAGCTAGGAAGTTACATAATCGACTTTCACCGATAACAACTTCTCTCTCTACATCTCTTTCTCTCAACATCGACCAGCACACAACGATTGTTGAATTGTCATACAGCGAACTAAAACCATGCCCATCGTCAATGCCAAAACCGTCGAACCAGCCAAATATCGTTGGCAGCAGGTCAAAGATGCGACCAGTACAGCCCCCTCCCTACAACGACGAGGGAACGGAACAGAAAATTGGGTCGGCCTTCGCAAAGAAAACGCCAGAGGGCAATATGACTTTCACATTCTGGTCAAGGCAAGAACACATCAACCATTTACTCTCGCCTCACTCAAACAGCAACTTGTGCATGGTCTCTTGAGACAACGTTTCGAGCATCCCGACATTGCCTGCGAAGCATTCTGGGACGATGAGTTTGGACCCCTGATTCGATATACCACCCCATCCGACGACCTCGAAGCAGGCATCTGGGCTCAAGGAAGCGTGCAAATCCATGCGACTCCTCAGAATGGTTTCGAACTTAGACGGGAAATAGCTGCTGGAAGGGAAGCGCAGAATAAATCTTCAAAGTCCTTCACAGTTCATGCTTTGGCGGATGTAACGAATCACGACACGGTCATGAACGAAGGCTCTGATGTGGAATTCCTGGTTCACTTCAACCACATCTACTGGGATGGTATCAGTGCTCGACTCTTCGTTGGCGATCTACTTCGCAGTCTTGGACAAAATCTGGAAGCTGCAAGGTACGATTGGGGACAGGAAATCAAGAATCTAAGCGTGCCGCTTCTCGATGCGCTGAATATCGATATCAAGACTTTGAGCAAAGACTACGACGACAGCCTGGAGGAGTTTGTGGCGAGTATGTTCAGATTCAATGTACGTGTGGAACGCCTCTGAAGCTGTCTCCTAGCATGTCTTTGTTTATCATTAGCTAATCCGTCACACTAACATAGTCAAGTCACTCCATCCAAATAGGTGTCGAACCCGGACTGCCAGATACCGCTGTGCTACAACTGAAGCCTAGGGAGTGTCAGAGAATCATCCATGGAGTAAAGTCTCGCCTGGGCCCAGAATACACAATCACCCATCTAGCCCAGGCAGCTACACTTCTAGCTTTACTGAAAATCAATCCGGTTCCGAAAGAAGCTCTGTCGGAGAGACCAGTCATCATGCCGCTCCCTGTCAATGGTCGACGATACCTTCGAGAAGATTTCGCACACTGTCAGTATGGCAGCTGTCAAGCTTGCGCGGTCGTGGAGTTTGATAACCTCGAGCAATTTGCTGTGGATTTTGAGGACAAGGTTGCTGTGGCCGATGCGCTGATCAGGGCTATGGAAGTCACCAAGAAATCCTACGATTATTGGTTGAGTAAACCATTTCTCTTGCCACTTGGTCTTGCTAAAGATAATTTTCTCTCGGCACTTTTGGAGTCGTGAGTAGAGGTACTCTTTGTTATGGTGAAGAAAGTAGAAGCTGACTTGGGGATCCTAGGTCTGAAAGTCAGCCCGATGGTAAAACTGTGCCGGTGAGAGTCTTTTCTGCGATCATTGTATCTCATGATGAAATACTGACATATCTTCTTTACAAGATCATTGCAAGCGACGGTCTGAACGATCAGTATATTCCAAAGACTGTATCTTCTCAGGATGGATCCTTAGTCCTATCTGTCGAGGATATCATTTGCCTGACAGATTCTTATACTCCTGGATTGTAAGTTCCATCGAGTCCACTTCTTGTGAGAAATCTGCAGTCACAACGTTGAACATACTGACCATTATAGTGGGTTGCGCATGGAAGCTTGGAATGGAGCGACGACTATATCACTGGGCTACTGCGATGGAAGCTATACGTCAAAGGAAGCGCATACATTCTTGCAGAATATCAGGGGATTCATGATGGCTCTGGCCGGGTGAACATGCAGTGTCAAGCATTGCAGTTGTTGGACCTGGAGCCTGAAGAAACCCAGAGTAACCTCCTAATCGTTCCAAAGGTCTTATTGTCTTCGAAGGGCCTCCTGTGTTGTGACAACATAAAGTTGTAAACACCTCACGACCTGACGAAACCAGTATATCCCTGCTGAGCAGTCTCCTTGATGATGCGATGATACTTGTCTGTGCCACCCATGTACAACAAGGGTTCTCGAGGCTTCCCTGGGATATTGTCGCCCATATACCACTGCTTTCGGTCAGGCGTGGTCTCTTGGGGCAGAAGAGCGGGCAAACTTACCGATTTTGTCCTGGGTAGCAATGTCGCATTTGCATATGTCCAGACATCGGCTGCCCATTTATCTTCAACCTCCTCTACTGTTTCAATCTTCGTGTTTCCTTCTTGCTTCATATCGTTCATCATCTGGACAACCCAATCTCCTTGAATCTCAGCACAGGTGGGTCCATTGCAGAGAGCAGTCGGCGCTTGAGGTCCGTAGGTGAAGAACATGTTTGGGAAGCCAGCACAGCACATGCCCAGATAGGTTTTGATGCCGTTCTCCCACTTCTCAGTCAGAGTCTGACCATCGATGCCGCGGATGTTGATGTTCTTGAGACCTCCGCTGATGGCATCGTAGCCAGTGGCGCAAATGATGTAGTCGAACTCATACTCTCTTTCGGAGGTCTTGATGCCTGTTTCAGTCAACTCGACAATAGGCTCGGTCTTCGTATCAACCAGTGTCACATTCGGCCTGTTGAATGTCTCGTAGAAGCCGTTCTCCAGGGAGACACGTTTGCAGCCGAAAGCGTGCAGTTGCTCATACGGGGCAAAGAGCTCTTGCAATCTTGGATCATGAAGACGTGCACGTACTTTGCTCTTCCAGAAATTGTAGGCTTCTTTGTTTGCTGTCTCGTCAAAGAGCATGTCAGAGTATGCAGCCAGCCAAAAATGGAAGTCGCCTTCTCTCCAGAGGGATTCGTACACTTTCTGTCTCTCTTCGGGGGTGTCATCGAAGGTCTTCTTGGGCAGGAAGCTGAAGGTGAAACCACTGAATGTCTCTGATCGATTGACGAAGAAGTCAGGATATTCGTTTTGTGGAAATGGTTGTTCATTGCCAGTATATTCGACTTGTCCCATGGGCAAAGATGTATTCGGCGTCCTCTGAAAAAGGACAAACTCTTTTGCTCTCTTGCCAATTTCTTGGCTGAGTTGTATTCCGGTCGCTCCAGTGCCGATAACGGCGACTGTTTTCGTGGATAGGTCTGGGTCTTCCTTGGGCCAATATGAAGGATGAAGAAAGGTTCCTTTGAACTTGTCCTTGCCGGGCCAGTCTGGGATATACCGTTTTGCTGAGATGCCTGTGTTGAGAAGTAGGTAGGCTACTCGATACATTTTTCCAGTATCAGTCTCAATGTCCCACTTCTTGTTACCCTCGTCCCATGTCGCATCGGTCACAGTGGTGTCAAACACGGCGTCTCTATCCAGATCCCACTTCTTTGCTACAAATTGGAAGTAGTCTCTGATCTCTTGGCTCCCAGGAAATCTTTGCGTCCATCGCCATTCTTTCCAGAGGTCTGGGTCTGAAAACTCGTAATGTGGGATCGTGCTGTCGACACGGGCACCAGGGTAGCGATTCCAATACCAGACGCCACCCCACGTGGATGCATTGTCGACGAGTTTGACATTATATCCTTCGTCGCGGAGTCGTTTGAGTTGATAGGCGCCGCAGAAACCACCTCCAACTACGAGAGCGTCGAGTTCGATGGGAGCGGAAGAAGGCATGATGGTGAAAGTGGAGGGACCAATAGTTACTCAATCCTTGCGACGGGCCGGATGAGGGGTCAGCTTGGTCTTTATATGCATTCAACTCCATTGTCAGCCTCGGCCTTATGCGATGCACCAATAATTTCAGCGATCGCTCGTTCCGCATTGGTTTGATTACAACGAGCCATTCTGGTGTCGAGTTCGCAGTAAGCAGAGCGCGAGCCAAGCACTATGAATGCAGTCATACAATATAAGGAGACCCTGCATGAGGCACCAAATGTAAGCCTGTCCAATCAAGTCTTGAAGGAAGTGAGGGGAACACAGAGTGGCATATGCTCTACTGTCATCTTTCGGTGCTTGTATTCTGAGCCGGTGACTCGAAGATCCGGTCTAGAGATCACACCAAAGCCCAAACCTGACGTAGGTGATGGGCAGACCTCCTAATAGCGAGACTCCTATGCCTTCCAGCGCCGGAGGATTTGTCTGAGATACGAACCCACCTGATTCAAAACGGACATCTTGAGAATATCGAGCATTGAGTTGTGTTGCAACCATTTGTATGTCTCCCCGTTGATATCTTGGCTTCTTTCGATGACTGCGGCATGTTATGTTCTGGGCTGCGTCTTGCTTGGATGCAATGTGCTTCATCAGATCGTGTTGACTTTCGTACACCTTATTACACAGCGCTGTCGATGTTCGCCAGCTGGTGTACGATGTCAGTGTTGGATAGACGCGTTGTGGCTTAGGTGTCGCAATGTCTCACGCGTCGTGTCGCGGACGGAAGGCACAATGAGGTGCGACCTCTTCCTTGAGCCGGGATCCCGAGCTCACCGTACAGAAAGCGGTAAGCGAGTAAGATAAGGACGTGTTACATAGATATGTGCTTGAGGAAAGAACATATCGACGCGTCTTGGATGTAGGATATCTAGAATTCATGCCGTCATAAGTGCAAACAGTGCAAAACTGAGGCTCAACATCAGTTGGCACGTGAGATGCACTTTTCGGATGTGTTTCTACGCCGAGAATAGGCTACTCTGGCTTCATGTCTTGCTAGAGCACTCATCAGTATACTCTCTACCTTTTGATAATCATCTCGGCGGAGATCAAGGAAGAATGTCACTTTTGCTGTGTTCGATCGATGGGGGGGTGAAAAATTACAGTGATGCTCAGCAATGTTGCAAAAGAAAGACAGATATTATCTTGATTTTGATGTAGCAGGATCAATCTTGATTTGAACCACTGGAGAGTCTGGTAGCCTGGGGGACAATCTTTGTGCGTCCTCATTATCAAATAGCCATCACATTAGATGTTGTTGTCGACTCCCCATGAGCCTGTTGTCAACAAAAACGCTGGTTGAGGGGAGAACCCTGCTACATCGCTATGCTGGTCGTCATGATCTTCGAGCTCTTGGCAACATCATCTCGATGACGAAGCGTGTTTTTGTTGACGCGTCTTGTAGACATTCACCTCAACATGCATATTACACGGGACTGGTTCAAAGGACCTCACAACTGTGATAACAAGAATAACTTTGGAGCTAATCATTGACAAGGTAGGGAAAAGTAGCTTGCGAACCTCGAGATCAGCTCCAGTGCGTCCCTCGTCATCATCTCAAGGCGCGTTGTCAGCAAATGCCCAACCCGAGGAGATGCCGTCAGCTTATGGTGCAGTACGCAGAAAACACTCGAAAAACACAAAAAAAGCAGAAACACAAACACCCCCTCGGCCAGCAGGCCGGCATAAACACGTCTGAGCTACTGTTGGTGTGGCCTCTAGATAGACAGTAGCTCCGATGCGGTTTCGTGTGCTTCGGCTAGCTCAGCATCGGACGGCATGTCGACAATAAGGAGGTATAACACGTCCTGCAATCTTGTCAGTACAAGACCTTGGTATGAGAGAGATGTGCTTTACCTTCTTCATGACCTTCTGCACAAGACCCAATGGTCCTGCATTTGCTCCTCCCCGGCCACCGCGCATTCCACCAAGGCCTCGTTCGGACGCTCTGCTGTCGTTGTTAGATCTTACAGGCTGGCTGCCCACCATGAAGCTATCGCTTCTGTCTCCGCCAGCTCGGTCAAACCTGCTACCAAATTCTCGGCCGAATCCTCCAATGCTATTACGGTCAAACCGTTCTGTGCCCCTAACATCACGATCACCAAAGGAACCTCCGCAACGACTGCCCATCATGTTGCCCCGCTCAGGCATCTGTACTGCTCCACCTGAGATCAGAGCGACCAGTGAACCGCTGTTTGCTGGATGACTGGGGTCGGCGAAGCGGGATGAAAACTTTGGCTTCGGACCCGCCGCAAGGGTACTCTCTGGATTGTCCATTGCCTATTCGACAAGTCAGTCAAACAGACGAGATTGGACCGGTTAACTCAAAACACACAAATTTGGCCTGTGCTCTTCTGTCCATGTAGTCCTCCACAAAGACTCGCTTTTTCTTCAAAGACGACCTCTTGGCCTTGCCTTCTTCGTCCGATGTCGTAGCCAGGGTGTCGAGTCCGGGATAAATGAGAGGAGCGACTTCAGGCCATTGGAACTCTCCGTGCGTTCTGCCATTGGAACTGCGAAGTGAGCTCACGAACTGTCCGCTACTTCCGCTCATCACCTTTCTTGCCATACTCTCAAAATCTACGGTAGCTTGAGCATCCGGGTCGTCTGGATTCCAAGTCACCACGAGGCAGAAGAGTCCCCTGGGCATGAAGAACTGCTCGTTGGTCTTGTGCAAGAAGGTGTTGGTTCTGTATCTCCCTTGCACTTCCATTGCTGCTGTTGTAGCTGCAGTGATCGCCATCGAGACCAGGAGTCCGGTCACTGTAGGTAACCACATGGTGCCGATGGAGGCGAGATTGAGAGCAGCTATCCACTTGGTTGCTTGGGTCGACTTATTGAAGGTTTCGATGAAGTCAATAAACATGGCTTGGTCGATACCGCGTTGCTCGAGGATGGGAGGATACGCCCTTACCATGCCTCGGCTGCGGTCTTTTGGCCTGCGCTGTGGTATGATAATAGGAAATGGCAGCTTCTCTTGAGAGAACGCGGACGTGGGTATTGAGGGCGGGAGACGTGAGATAAATGTGTCTGCTAGTGTACCAGGATCTGTAGGGTTGTCCATGTCTCCGTTTCTGGGCACGCCGATGAGATCGTCTTGGGCTTCGTCAAGTTCCCAGGCCTCTTCTTCATACTCGGAAGCAGATCGTTCATGGCCCGATGATGGCTCGGGTTGACCGGCGGCATGCTCGTCCCTGGACTGTGTCTTCTTTGCCTTGTGGGCTTTGTAGGCTTCTGATGCGAGGCCAATGCCACCTCCGACGTTCTGGACGATACCGCTGATGATGTGAGCCATTGAAAAGGTTGTGGATGTGGTAAAGTAAAGGTAATGGCGAAGTTGATGTGGTCGTGACAGGAGAAACTGTACTGGATTACAAGGCTTGTTATAGACAAGTCGTCCCACGAGTGCGATTCCAATATGCTCGGTTTCGCATTCGTGTAAGCCACTGCTCCCATCCTAATCGCATGTAACGTCGTACTGCGGTCTTTGTCGACGAATCGAAAAGGGGCTGAGCTGATCCTCCAGATCCCACGAAGCTTGTACTTGACCTGTTTCGGAGTATGGTCCTTCTACTTACCAGGAACGCTGTCAGGCAGCACCGTCTGACACGCAGGATAAGGCGAGGACAAGCTTTCGGAGACCGCGGCCGAAAGCAAGAATGCTTGATGTGGTCGGGCAAGTTCGATGTTTCCGAACTCGTGTTCGGTTTCGTTCTTGTCGGTCAGCTGTGGCTGTGTGCTGTAACTTCTGTCAGAGCTCGGTTTCGCTTTCGGGTTCGCTTTATGCGCGCGAATATCTCCATGCATCGCAACTACACTTCCTTCATTTCATGGAGAACGGACTACTGACTATTCTATCTTCTGCCCTCGGTGCTAATTACGGCTTGTCTTGATCGTTCCGCATTTTTTCTGCTGCTATAAGGTGTGCTGGAGATACAGCAAGCATCTAAAGCTCACTAGCTATCATGGCGTGTCTTGATGTCGTTCCACAGATGTGAGTAAATCCGCTGCATGTTATTATCGGCATCCAGACATGGAATGGGTATAAGAGTGATGCAAAGGCACCGCTGTAAATGCGACTTGATCAAAGAATTCGAGAAATCGTCCATTGTGGCTAATTGGCAAGTTTCGACCAAAATGACCTACGCTCGTGATGTTTCTATGTTATTGTGCTTGCTCTTCTCGGCCTTGCCTTAGTTGTGTTTGCAGCAAGAGAAATGGAAACAGATGCCTGACAGACTAACAACAGTCCGAGTTTTGATTTCAGCGACCACCTCTTCAAGCAGACATTCGTAAGGGCACACGTGTCACTGGTATCATAAATACTTTTCCTGAACTGAACAGTTGATAAATTGAAAAAGCATTGCTGTATCGCAAAGCTGGCAAACGTAGCGAGCCAAATTGGGTTCCCACTGCCACGACTTTTGGCCGCTCGGGGAAAACATTCTGTCCAACCGTAGCTACCGGAGCAACCACCCCCTCCTCGCAGGCTCGCACTGACAAGGCGTCTTCGAATCCTTCCGAAACTCCAATTGGCACCGACAAGAAACAGATGGACGGCGAACGAATGTTGCCTTTGGATCTCGTTCCATCTGAAGCGGTCCTCATACCGTGAAACCGTGAAAGCCATTCATTGCCAATGTCCAAACGCCGCCCTTGTGTTCAGCTGGTCGCGGATGCAGAGCATGCCAGTCTTCGAGGCATAAAGACTACGAGTTTATGATCCTGCTGTTAATTGGGCTTATCGCAAAGCCACGATATCTGCTTGGGCAGGCACGATCAAGTCAGTCGTCCATATTCGACGCCCATCGTCCGCACCCTGTACTTTGTCAGAAGATACTGACCACGACGCGAGACGGACACTGAAAATCAGGATTTGATCTTCAGCACTTGCATTCATTTCATGGCCTGATCGATGTTTTGATATTTGAGGCAGCGACTTTTGATGATCGGCGATTCGCTCCTTCGTCGTATGTCGTATAGGCAACGCAGCCTGCTTTCGGACGAAGCCCGATTCCTGCGCTTGTTCCTTCCTTCGCAGACGTGCCATTCAATCGGTCGCTCAATTGCTCCGAACTCCTATCCCTCGCCACTACTTACCAGTTATATGACCCACACCATGTCTCTACTTTATTCCGAACTGAGAATATCAATAACCATCTGAAGCTCGACAATCCTCCACATTCAGCAATATGGTCGCTCTGGAAACGATTCGGGCTTCTAACAGCAAAATCGCATCCACTCTCCCTTCAGGACTTGTCGCGATATTCGTCGGCGCTACGAATGGTGTTGGAGAAGCCACGGTGCGGCAATTTGCAAAGTATGCATCAGCACCGCGCGTCTACTTGATTGGTCGTTCTCAAGACGCTGGTACCCGTATCGTCAACGAGTGTAGAGCTCTGAATGCGAAAGGCGAATTCACCTTCATCAGCAAAGACGCAAGTCTGATGCGTAATGTCGACGAGATTTGCGAGACAATCAAACAAAAGGAGAAGTCGGTCAATCTCTTGTTTCTTACAATTGGCACGCTGCAAACTGGCAAAAGTAAGTTCCAGAGATACTTGGATGCAATGTGGCAAGTCCTGATTCTGTGGCTATAGCAACTGTTGAGGGCCTCCACTATCCGGCGGCGATTGCTGTTCACGCTCGTAATCGATTCATCAACAATCTCCTTCCACTAATCAACAATGCAACCTCCTTACGCCGAGTCATCTCAGTATTCATTGCTACCCTGGAAGGAGAGATTCAAATGGACGACTTCCAAGGCTGGCATATGAAGCTCATGGCGAATAGAGATCATGCCGCGTCCATCACCACATTGTCCCTTGAGAGTCACCATAGAGACTACCGGAAAGTATCGTTTGTACACAACTTTCCAGGGGTCATAAAGAGTGGCATTACTCGAGGAACCTCAGGAGTGGTCTTGACGGCCTTAAAAGCTGTAGTCCGCATCTTTGGTTCGCTCTTTTACATGCCTGCGGAAGAAGCTGGAGACCGACACGTTTTCCTGTCAACAAGCGCGAGATATTCCGTTGGCGAGAAAGATGAAGCAGCTGGTGTTCCTCTTTCTGTTGCCCCTGATCTGAGCTTTGCGCGAGGGACTGATGGTAAAATGGCCAGTGGTGTTTACTCCATCAACGCAAGCGGCGAAAGCGCTGGCGAGAAAGTGGAGGAGGCACTTGCTTCTCTGAGAAGTAGAGGTATGACTGGGAAAGTCATGGATACCATCAATACGGACATTGAGAAAGCGCTTGCCACCAAAACCAAGGCTTGAAGATGTGTTGTTGGCATCGCAAGCTGGAATATGAAGATTTCGCAACGAGAATTAGCTTGCCTGAGCTGCTGTTACAACCCCACAAATCTTCATTGCTCTCAGAAACTGGTCAAGCCAACGAGTCATTGCTATCGGGCATCCGGACACGTGTGCACCTGAACACCTTGATTTCCACTCAGCCGAGTACTCTTGGTGATCATGATTCGGCAGTCAAATTGGTATGTCTAGCCGGAAGGATTCAATCCACAATCGTTCGCCAAGATGTCTTGTTTAAATTGGCTCACGACTAGCTCAGCATGCACGCCTTGTATCAGTTCGTTGATTTAGACCACTGTTCCCGACCTTTATCTGTGGCAGGTGGTGTAGGCAGCAAGTTTAGCGCCTCCATTCACACGGCACTGTGTCTGCACGGATAGCTTGGCTTTATATACCGCGCCACGCCCCTATGAATCACAGAAAATATTACTGACGTATCGAATCGCATTGTACACCAAAATATTTACAATGGCAAAGACATCGCTTGCATCTGCCATCGCCGTGAACGACAAGTGGTCAAAGGCGAGACCATTGACAGCTGTCTTTGTCGGCGCTACTTCAGGGATCGGTGAATACACTATCCGCTCACTCGCCGCGCACTATGGAAAGGGTACTCAAGGCCTGTGTCTATTCCTCGTCGGCAGGAATAAAACCGCGGCGTCTGCCATCTTGTCCGACTGTCGCAAGCTATGCCCCTCGGGCGAATTTCACTTCGTTCAAGCTTCAGATCTCTCTCTCATCCGTGATGTGGATGTTGCTTGTGAGGAGATCAAGAAGCTTGTTGGCGAGTCTAGCGCTAGTAAAGGCGCTGTTGCTTGTATGGATTTACTCGTGATGAGTCATGCAGACTTTCACATCGGAGGAAGAAGAGGTATGTTGAGTCCAGAAATGATACTCAGTGTAATTGCTTACCATGTAGACCGCGCAGAAACTTCAGAAGGACTTGACAAAACCATGTCCATGCTGTATTATTCACGCATGCGTTTCACCACCAATCTTCTTCCCTTAATGCGTTCTTCCGAGGCTGCTCATGTGATATCAGTGTTCGGTGCAGGCTTGGTAAATTTCCTCATCCCCAATGTCTAGAGCCTTCTTACTAATACTGTCTTCAAATATAGGAGCAGATGAAAGATTGGGATGAAAACGACATGTCTTTCCGCAACGCAAAACGTTACAACATGTCTAGAGCACGCACACATGTCGTCGTCATGAAAACACTATTCATGGAGAAGCTCGCAGCTCAGAATATCGGCAAAGTGAGCTTTGTACATGTCTATCCTGGACTTGTCATCACGCCTGCATTCGGGAATCAAGATCTGCCTACTTGGTTCCGTGCTATGTGGACTGTCGCGAAGCCGTTTGTCAAGTATGCTATAGCTATCTCGCCGGAAGAGATTGGAGAGCGCATACTCTATTTGTCTTCGTCGGCACTACCGCCGAAGGATTTCCACGCTCATGCCGGGGACAAACCGATCAAGCTAGCAATGAGTACCGACGGTATTATCGGTGGTGGAGCCTATGCTTGTAAGCATGATGCAGAAACTAACGACGTCCAAGAAAAGTATAAAAGCATCAGGGCGTCAAAGGTCGACGAGAACGTCTGGGAGCACACTTTATCGGTCTTCAGCCAGATACAGGAGAATGGCGTTTTCAAGGGCTAGAAGGGATAGTAGCTCCGAGATCGCCACTCCAATCATGGCTCGTAAGGCGAAACCGCACGTCTTCCGCTTATCACTTCCGCTGGCCCGTTTTCCTTTACAAGGTATATATCCTCATGTCTTACACCAAATTTGCCCTCGAGGTAGATTCCTGGCTCCGCCGTGAAAGTCATGCCTGGGCGGAGAAGGGTTTCATGGTTGCCTTTGTTGAGATAGGGAGATTCATGTGCTATTGGTGTCAGTAAAAAAATCACACTCGAAAAAGTTCCACACGAGCATACCTTTGATTCCGATACCGTGACCCAAGCGATGGGTGAAGGTTCCTTTGTAGCCTGCGTCATCAATGACCTTCCGGGCTGCGATGTCGACACTAGCAGCAGTTGAATTGGGCATGAACATCTTCCCAGCTTCGGTCTGGGCTTGCAAAACGATATCCCAAACTTTCAGCTTCTCAGCGTGGAGCTCGCTATTATTTATTTCTGGTCCAGGAAGATGAAGCAATCGACGAATGAGAGACTTCTTGGGAGGATCGATGAAGAAGCTTCGGCAAACGTCAGACGAATAGCCCAAGTAGTGGTATCCAGCGTCAATTAGAACCATCGTTTCGTGGGTAAGGACTTTGTCTCCAGTAGCAAAGCCACCGTGCGGAAGAGCTGCATTGCTGTCGAACAAGACGATATCGAAGAACAGATCAAATCCGATGGTCTTCACGGTATCGTCAAGGATCTTGATAACGTCGTTTTCCGTCAACCCTGCCTCTAGACATGGTCGCATCGCTCTGATACCCTCAATAGTACCTGTATTGACGGCTCTGAGAAGTTCAACCTCAGCAGGTGTCTTGGTTTGGCGAACAGCCTCTACCTCACCACCGAGACCGACTGTCTTGAAGCCATTTGCGTCAAGGCCGCGGACGAGGAAGTCACGAATCTCCTCGTCAACCATGAGTGTGGCGTTTTTGTTGGGGAAAAGTCCTTCTTTTAGCGTGCGGTAAGGGTTCCAGTGTTCTTCCCAGACAATGATGTCCAGTTCGCCTTCTGATGGGATACCGAGCATTCTCACCCTGCCTTCTTCGAAGTGCGGTGACAAGAAGCTGGTCTTTGCTTTGACTTCTCCAGTAGAAGTATTGACAAAAGGCTGAACAATCATTAAGAATGGTCTTTCCTCTGGCTGTTAAGTTGTCAGATCTTCGAACTTCGAGGTACGAAACAGATACAGTACCTCCCATGGCTCCCATTGCGGCTGAGAAATGTTGGCATAGTACTGGAACGTATAACCAGGCTCAAGGACAAACCCATCAACACCAGATACATGCAAAGCCTTCGCTAGATTGTCGCGTCTGTCGAGAAACTCCTGTGCTTCAATCGGGCGTGCATTCTCCAGGAAATAGAGGTCTTTGTGAAAGTTGTCAATTGAGCATTGCTGCACACGGTCGAATTGTGACTGTGACGAAAACGGTTTCTGCTGATTTCGTCAGCAGTGTCTTGAGGTCTACGTGAAGACGGGTCTTTCTTACGATGATCCATGTCAAATACAGCGCGACGACAACAGCGGCGGTCCATATCCTTGACAGCGAGCGGGGTCGCTTGCCGATCTCCGGGCCCAAGCCTTGTTTGCTCTCAAACTCGTCTTTCATCACAATATTCTGTGTATACAATGAGGAATGTGCGTAAGAGAAGTTGGTACCAAGTGTCGATTTCCTAAGGACATTGGATAATATTGACATCTCGAGCTTGTCTTCGGCGGAGAACCGCCGCTCAAAGCCGAAAAAGGCAAGAGATCGACACTGGAAGATAAGGATAATACCACATTATCTTATCCGGAATTTGGCCCCCGACATATACATGCGATAGGGCGAGACAAAGGAATATGTCGGCATATGCTCTGGCCTATCCGGCAAGATGAATACGCTGTCGAGAAGGAGCTGTGTACATATCGACTCGAATGCCCAGACCCACATTCGGTGGCTCCTTAGATTATTCTCACGAAAAAGAAGCTCACCATCATGACTTCACTGGATATGTCGCCGCATTCGCCAGAGGAGCATGCTGTGCAGAGTGGTTCAAAGGCGGATGGCTCGAAGGATGGAGCGCTGGGTGTGGTCGAAGTAATGGACATTGGGGAAGGAGAAACTCAGAAGGGCTTCTACAGCAAAGGATCTGTTGTGATGATGGTCATTTTCTCAGGTCTTGCTATTGGTTCTGATGGATAGTGAGTTGAACGTGTTCTTGAGAAAAATTACATGGTTGACATTCTCAGTAACGCCGCCGTCATCGGAAACGTCGAGCTTTTGCTTGCCATCCTTTACCCAGAGTCATTGACAAGCTCGATCTATACCCGTCTCTCGAATGCTTTCTTGATAGGCATGATAGTAGGCATGCTGATGTTCGGCGTGATTGCTGACCAACTTGGCCGAAAAACTGGCGCCGTCGCAACGACTGTTTTGCTTGTCCTCGGTATCGTGCTATCAACCGCGGCGAAGGGCACTGACGAGACTGGAATGTTCTGGATGCTGATCATCGCTCGTGGCATTGCTGGTGTCGGTGCCGGTGGTGAATATCCAGTCAGTGGAGCTGGTGCGACCGAAGCGACCGACGAAAGTGCAGGTATGCGCAAACACCGAGGTTTCATGTTCGCCATGATTGCGGATCTATCAGCTAGCTTGGGTTATGTCTTCGGAGGCCTGTTAGTAAGCCCTAGGTACAGACAGAGTGAGCCAGTTTTGCGCAATTGACCAGCGTTGATAAGGTAGCGTCCAGGACGTAACTTTTGCCAGCGTCGACCTCATTTTGCGAGCTGGCTTGTTGCTTGTTGAACCAGTACCACTATCCTGTTCTTCCAGAAAACTGTACTAATTGTACTTGTATCGCAGGGTTCCGCTACTGCTTTTACTCTGCGTCAACCAAAGAGAGGATAAATACGATATTGTCTGGCGTCTCAGCTTCGCTTTGGGTTTGATCCCGCCTGTCTCGATCTTCTGGTTCCGGTACAAGATGGCTGTTTCTACTGCCTATCGCAAAGCATCAATGAGGAGACAAAAGGTTCCATACCTCCTGGCCATCAAGCGGTATTGGCGACCACTACTCGGAGCATCATCGACTTGGTTCTTGTACAACTGGATCGCTATCCCTTTCGGTATCTTCTCTGGAACCATTACAAACAGAGTCAACGCAGGAGGCTCGCTCATTACCAATCTCGGCTGGGGCGTTGTGATCAATTGCTTCTACATCCCTGGTCCCTTTATCGGCGGCTATCTCTCCGACAAGATCGGTCGTCGCAAGACTATGGCGCTAGGCTTCGCAATGCAAGCGATATTAGGTTTCGTACTAGGAGGAGCATATCACAAGATTGTACCCATATTCCCGCTCTTTGTGGTCATGTATGGGGTATTTCTTACACTCGGTGAAGTGGGACCTGGCAGCACGTCAGTATCATGAGACTGTTTCCGGAGAGAGGATGTACTGACCAAAGTTTTGAATTTAGTGTCGTTTTGGCATCATCAGAAAGTTTTCCCACCGCAATTCGCGGACAGATGATGGGACTCTGTTCGGCCATCAGCAAAGCAGGGGCCGCCATCGGAACACAGGTATTCACCCCCATCACCGCAAACGCAGGCGATCAAGGTGCCTTTCTGGTCGGCTCTGCGTTTGCTGTCCTTGGTGCTTTGATAGCATTCTTCGTCATTCCAGATGTAGGGAGGAAGTTGGAAAATGAAGACGAGGCCTGGAAGAGATATCTGGAGGAGAACGGATGGGTTGCTGATTGGGGTGACAACGAGACACAGGATCCGAAAGGTGTTGTCATTAATCAGCATGTTTCATGAGCGTTTGCCTTCGGGGGTAGAATTGAGATACGACACCGATACGTAATGTGCGAAGCTTTCTTTAAAACACTGCCAGACTCACTCATCACCTGGCGCCCCGCGCACATTTGCCACCACAGCAGCATTGACCGAATCTGGGAGTAATCCAAGAGCCGTGTGGAATGCATAGTTATTCCATCCAACCACTTTAGCAGCAGCATTCTCTTCAAACGCGTTCACCGCAACCTTGGCCACATCAACTGGCTGGTCAACGCCAACCTTCTCGATCAAGCCTCTTCTCTCGCCATGACCACTGCCATCGAGATTCGTCTCAGTCACACCAGGCACAACGCAGGCAACTCTGACACCAGTATTGCGATGACGTTGCTCCTCCCGAATGGCCTGAGAAAAGGAGAGGACAAAAGCTTTGCTTGCGGCGTAGACCGCTGTATAAGGAATAGGCTGATAGCAAGCCGTCGAGCCAATATTTAGGATACCACCTTTGCGTCGTTCAACCATGCCGGGCAAGAAACGAAGACTCATATCCACAACAGCACGAACCAGAAGATCGACACTAGCCAGGGAGGTATCAGTTTGGATGTCTCCAGCAAAGACATATTTCCTGCCGAATCCAGCATTGTTGACGAGGATATCCACAGTCCAGCCCCATCCTTGGATTTCTTGTTGGATCTTCTCGGCAGTCTCGCGGGCGGTTAGATCGGCCATAATGGTGCGCACTGTCAGATTTGTTGCAGTCGTTTCGATGTCGCTAGCTGCCTTGGATAGCTTGGCTTCGTCTCGAGCGATCAGAATCAGTTGACGGACACCGCGTGCGACGAGTTCTTCTGCGATTGCTCGACCAATGCCTGACGAGCCACCGGTGACGAGTGCAGTAGATGCGGAAAAGTCGATGTTTTCAAGGGCCATGGTGGATCTTCCGAGTATCACGATTAGTTTGTCGTTGAAGTTGTAGAGATTGTTTTAATAAAGAGAGGTGGGTGCTGACGTGAATCGCTTCGAGTAATGTTGAAGCAGACATGCCATTACTTTATAGCTGTGCAGATCGAAGTTCTAATCACCTTCGCAGTGAGCGGGTCATCGATGTCGGGAGATATTACTCAGACATCCCGAGTCTCTGTTCTGCCAAGCCGACCGTTTGTCAGAGGTGTCGCAAAAGACGCAATCGGAGCGGTTCTATTTGGGTTTCTCTGAAGCAAGGTTGCGCGATTGAGAGATCGACGGCTCGCCCTCCCACATTTCAACGGGCCTAACCATTCGCGAATAGCTACATAGGTCTTAACGTCCTTGTCGACGTCACTTGTTTAATAATTTAACAACTACTCTCCACATGATCAGACACTTTTACAAAATGCTAGTAGCACTAGGCACGACTTCTATGGGGTAAAACTATCTAAGCAATGATGACCACAACCTTCACCATCGGAGCTACTGGATACATCGGAGGAAAATAATTTTGGGTTCGAACCGAAAGGGCAATGCGAGACACCTAGAGGACTACCTGGGTGAACACCAACACAGGGACTCCGAGAACGAGATTCTAACAGTCGTCCAGAGGGAGTACGAGAGACTGCGGTAACATCACATCGCTGTCAGTGATGGAGACGAAGTCATGTGAGAGAAGACAGTGAGTTTCTGTTCAAACGTTTAAGGTTCTTGGTCATGTAGTCCTAGTACGAGGGAGAATCATCCTGCTCGTTTTGATCTCTCTCTCTATGTAAACTCGACGAAGTGAGGGAGAGCCGCCACTCGGTGTCTTGCCAATTGCTCTGAGATATCCATGTAGGCTTCAACATTTGCTCGTCATATCTTGAAAAAGTAGAGGACGAGATGGCCAAAGGTCGAAGGCATTCCCACGACTCCTGTCTGTTGTCCGAAGAACACCCAGATCACGACACTAGCCTTGAAGTCTTCTTTCTTGGCTGTCTTTTACTCTTATCCAGTTCTCTTTGGTCCCGCTTTCCTTGATCCTCTATTCCCAATTTATAGTTCTTTCGTGTTTGGCACCGGACTTGTCAAAGGAATCTGTTATGCTTTCGCTCTTCAGACAAGAGCGAGATAACTACACCGCCCTCTTCTTCCTCGGCTTTCGTACGGCGAACTCTGTCCATCACATCTCCAACGGCAAAATTTCGCGCGTCCTCGTAGCTCTCTCTTTCGGCTTCGTAAACTTGGTATGGGCCAGGGCGGAGGGACAGATCAGCGGTGTAAGGTACTTTGGTGGCGGTAGAGAGGGCTACGGGGTCGAGCGATGAGATGACCGGGTGGTCGGTGTGAGGTGCAGGAGAATCGTCGTCGATCTTGAAGGTCCATTGCGGAGAGTCATCTCCGTCCATGTCAATGTCGGAGTGGGCAGACGATGCGACTTCGCTTACTGCCATCTTATCGTCGTTGGGAGGAAGACTGAAATGGATGGGCAGGACGAAGTTTGAGGGAGCGTCGAAAGCGTTGACTGCTTGTTTATTGTCGGCGACAGAGACGGGAAGGGCAAACGAGTCTTTCTCATGAGGCTTGCGAGAGCCACAGTACTTGGCAGGGAGTTGATGAGCTTCGCGCTCTCTAGAGGTGAAGAGGAGTCGGTAGAGTTCTTCTTGTGCGCATAAGACGGTAATCTCAGGAAAAAGATCCTCCTCTGCTCAGTCATGTCAGTTCTTGTGCATAATCTACATCGACGAGAAAAAGCTCACCCAAGTCATCAATGTCAACCAGACCGAACTTGATCTTGCCATGTGCCGCATGATGGTCGAAGTAGTACTCCATCTCCTCAATCAGTTTCCTGCATTTGTATCTTCCATCATCCCGACTTGGCCAAAGATAGCTCTATACCTTACCTACTAGAACATTTCTTGCTGTCGTAACGTCCAATGAGGACGCGAAAACAAAAGTTCAGGGAAGATGCGTAGAACCACCAGGGCAGTCTGGTGCAACAGAGCCCTTCCCCCGCCGAGCGATCGGAGCACCAGAGAATGTCGATGGGGAGGATGATGTCTTTCGCGCAGTCATCTTCCATTTGGTATGCTTTCTGCCATGTGGTGGGCATCGCAGATGCCTCTGATCGAGCGAGGATGTCCATCGGTCTTCCTTGTTGAGGCATGGTTTGTTGATGATGATGAACGGTTGGGTTTGAGACATCAATTGATGAAGAAGGCGCACAAGGTTCGAAATTTTCCTCCCACAAGCAAAAAGCACGGCATCCGCGGTGGCATTCACTTGGAAAGCGCATCAACAATCGAGCTCGCAAAAACCAAAGACGGAGCATTATGAAAACAACCACATAGAGTTTCACCCCTCGAATCTTTTCTGCAAACATGGGGATCCTGAGCAGCAATTTTCGTGACACATCGTAGACTAGCATACCATTAGGTGATAAGTCGCTTTCGTCCAGTGGTGCAAGAACGGGGCCGCTATCTATATACTTGATCTGCTAGCCGACGAGAATTCTAACGAGAGGATGCGGAGAGACTTTGTGCGCGTATTGTGTTCGAGGAAGCGTGGGTTGGTAGATGGCGAATACAACGCAAGGGTACCAGTTGATTTAGAGGGCATGGAGAAGCCCGATTCCGTAAAGGATATCTTCTGGTGAAAGTGGTACAATACTGACTTGACCATGACACGAAGAATAGAGCTAGATCTATCTATCCGCGCTACAACAAAGGCCAATGCTAAGACGAAGGTTCTGTTTGCTGTTGTAGACTATCTAGATGTTTCTATGCCAATGTACAAAGACATCCTGTCCATCAAACAGCTGTATCCTCTTCTGAGATTTAAGACTGCTTTTGCGACATTGGTCTAGTAAGAGTAGTCTTTGTATCGTAGAAGATATCCCCTTTGACACAGGATCTATGCTCTTGCCTTTAGTAGCACAATTCGCAAAGTACGATAATTCAGAACAAGATGTTCAAGGAAGATTGAAGGACAAGGTAATATGATAAAAGTTTTGACATGAATGAGAAAAGAAAAGACATTACGAAATTGGTTTAATCTACGCCATAACGATGATGATGATTCAGATGACAAAGGAAAAGGAAACTCCACCAAAACAGCACATCTAAGCAAGTGCCTTCAAATCCTTCGACGTCAGTGCCAAAGGATTGCACTGACTGACTACACCACCAGTCATGATGAACCTCAATTCGGGATCAGCGATAAAGCTAAGATCAACAGTGGGGTCCTTGACAAGGAAGACCTTGGCTTGCTGTGCGCCCTCGAAAGAACAGAGGACGGGGAAGAAGAATTGGCCCAGAGTGTCGACTGCGATCAAAGCAGTGACATTTCCGCTCTTCAAGGGTGTAAGGGTGAGGAGACGGGCGCCGTGCGGAATCGAGCCCCAGGCTGCGAGACGGAAGCGAGAGGCTGAGTATGCGGTCATCATGTCGGGGTAGTAGACGAAGAGGTTGCCGGCGGCGTCACCAAGAGCGACGTTGCCGTCAGAGCCGAAGTTTGCGGAAGAGGCGTTTTGAGACATGTACATGTTGCCGTCGCCGGAGGGAGTGAGCTGGAGTTGGCCGGAGGTGTCGGTGATGATGATGGTGGTTGAGTTGTCGGCCACGGCGCTGGCCGATGAGCTTGCTGAAGAAGATGTGGCGGAGCTGAATACTGAGCTCGATTTGCTGGAGGTGGCGCTTGCGGTGATGGAGGAGGAATAACTCAGGGAGGTCTTGGAGGACGACGACGAGGATGAAGCGATGGAGGATGACAAAGAAATCAGTGTTGTTGATGAGGACGACGCGACCGAGGTGGAAGATCTGCTGCTGAAAGTTGATGAGGAGACGGATGAGGAAGACTTGGCGTTGACGGAAACGATGGCAGGAGCATCTCTCTTCTTCATTGAGCCTGTACCGCTGACCAAGAAGGCCGAGTCGACGGTGTACGAGAGATCAGTAGTGCTATTGACGATTGCGCTGGACTGTGCCGACTTGAGGTAACAGCCAGGGTTGCTGCCGTAGTAGCCGTCGTGAGCAAAACCAACACCTGTGCAGCCGTTTGTAGCATCACAAGCATTGATACACTGCTCAAGAGTAGAGATGCCATCCTTCTCGATGATATCGTTGCCTTGGAAGTCAAGACCGCAGGCAATCTTGTAGTATTTTCCAGCCTGGTCGTAGAAGGTTGTGCCGTCAACGGAAGGACAGCTGCCAAGAGCTCGCTTTGCCGGTCTGTTCATCTTGACAGCCGAGTCAACCTTGTATCTGAATCTCGTGGTGTTCAGTGGCGTATCGGTGATCTCGTACTTGGGATAGCAGAGAGGAGTCTTGTAGGTTCCACTGTAGGCATATGAGACGCCAATGCAGTCCAAATTGCTATCGCAGTAATTGACGCAAGCTTCCATGTTGGCAAAACCGGTCAAACCGCCCAGATCATAACCTTGCAAATCGGTGTTGCAAGCAATCTTGTAGACTTGGTTCTGGGCGTCGACAAATGTATTACCATCAGCGCCAGGGCATGATGCCATTGGAGCGTATTGTACGGGGGAAGCAGCGAAAAGGCTGAGACCAGAAGGAATGCTAACCTTGTTCGGGATGGCACTCTTGAACCAACAGTTTTGTGCATCTTGGCCGCGCTGGACCCAGATCACACCCTTGCACTGAGAACCGTAGTCGGAACAAGCGTCGATGCAGGAAGACAGGTTTGAGTATGGTACATGCTGGAGATCATGACCAGGCCAGTCGAAACCGCATTGGACTTGGTAGTAGGTGCCATCGCTCGTAGTGTAGTAGTCACCACACTTGAGAGCGCTTTGAGTAGGGGCTGCGATGGTGGTTGATGAGGTCGAAGATGTTTGGGCAGTAGTTGGGGCGGCGCCTCCAGCGACGTTTGTAGTGACGGGGTTGCTTCCGGCGCTGGTTGTCGTCTGTGCACTTCCGGCTTGAGTGGTTTGCGCGCTTCCCGCTTGAGTGGTAGTTTGAGCGCTCCCGGCGTCCGGGGAAGTGTTTCCAGCATCGGGTTGACTTCCACCATCAGTAGGAGTAGAAGAGTCACCAGAATCTGTGGTAGTAGGAGTGCCATCGCTTCCACCATCAGATCCTGCATCACTGGTAGGTGCAGATGCGTCAGTAGTGGGATCAGATGCCGCCTCCTCGCTCGAAGTAGGAGCTGCAGACGAAGAAGTCGTACGCTTGACAGTAGGTACGGCACGACCAAGACATCCGTTAGCCAGGTTAGGCTTCTGGTAGGAAGAGAGAGTGATCGTGCTGACATCCAGAAGGTGGACAGACAGGTCGTTCGACAGACCGATGTTGTACTTGATACCAAAGCATCCGGTAGAACTCGTGATACTGTTGGATGCTCCAGTGCCGTAATCAGCGGCAATGGCAAGCTCCGCAGTTGCACTCACAGCGGGCGTGTCGACCATACTCGCGCCCATAGCATACTTGCCGTTCAAAATGTCAACACCGAAGAAAATCGTCACGGGCAGTGACAAACTAGCACTCGCAGTAACGTCGCCCCAAGCGTTGAACTTCTTTTCCACTGTAGGCGTGAATCCAGATTGGGTAGATTTGGATTTGTCCAGAAGATCGAGGTTTGCGTGGATGTTGGGCCAATTCATCGAAGCACCGACCAGCATCTGACCAGCGGCTTGAACCTTGAGGTTACTGTTCAACGACACGGTCACCTTGGGTCCAAGCACGGCGATACCGGGTATGGAAAGCGTAGGGAGCCCCTTATTCAAGAGGTCTTTGTTCACTGATTTTTCATAGGCAGCAAAAGCGTTGACGCCGACGAAAACACCGGCGTACAGATTTCCGTCTAGGCTGACGTCGCATCTTGTAACACCTTTGGCAAGACTGGCAGATACAGTACCGACGGCCTTGAACTGAGCTTTGATACCGCAATCAACACAGTACATCTGGATACCAGGCTTGGGGTTTGAGATACCATTAAGCGAGCTAGACATGCCGCTGAGAGATTTTTGAGTAGCGGCGATCATGGCAGCATCCTTCTTGGAGTCTGGGGCGTAGGAATAGAACAGATACTGGTTACCCCAGGGAGAAGGATCGTTCTGAGCGGGACCGAGGTTGATGGGAAGGTCCAAAGACTTGGAAAGTGTAACAGCGGGTACCAGAGCGAGAGCTGATGAGGCGACCGACTTCACAGTGCTGACCAAGGCAGTCGCAGCCTTTGCGATCGAAGCAGGGACGGTTTTCGCCGCAGCCTGAGCAACGGGAGCAGCGACTACCTTTGCAACAGCGGTAACTTTGCTCACAACCTTGCTAGCGAGTTTACCTAGCCCGAGCGAGAATCTCTTGTTCAGGGTGTTCTGAGAGGTGGGGGCGATGGCAGCAATGACTGAATCAATGTCGGCGTCAGCTCCGCTGTAGTATCCAAGCTCCTGGTCAAGAGTCGTGTCAAAAGAGCTACCACAGGCAGCGGAAGGGAAAGTGCCGTTTGTGCCATTCATGGAACCGCAGTTTGGAACGTAGGATGTGTTCGAGGTTGTGACGGTACCGAAGTCGAGATCAAGAGTGTCAAAAATGTCGGCCAATTGAGCCTCCTTACCCTTACCAACAGCAATGAGATTGACAGTATCGAAAGTGAATGACTCAGTCAAGAACATGGTGCTGGTACCGTTCGCTCCGCAAGAATCTTCGGAGGTGACAAGAATGACGTGGCCATCAATCTGCCACTCTGACTCCGAATGCTGGAATGCAGAGAGCTCGTTGAAAACTATGGTGATACTCGAACTGTCACAGTGAACACTCTTGATGTAGTTGGTATGATCAAGGACGACTGAGTTGTGCTGGAATTGAACGCCAACTTTGGCGACAGTCGAGGTAGCATTATCGTCCGAATGGGCACCACCGAAGTAGAGATCAGCCTGAGGTGCGGGTGTAAGGTTCTCGATATTTCCCAAGTCAAGACCAGGAGGAGCCATGGAACCCAAGGTCGCTGTCGGAGCTGGGGGCAGTGTTACCTCCGATGCGGTGAAGACGGTTCCTTCGGCGACTGCTGTGGGCAAAGCATTGACGACGGTAATCGAGCTGGAAGAGCTTGCAGCGGAAGAGGAGCTCGAAGAAACGACAATGGGGCTGACGGTATTCTTGATAGAAGGAACGATAGGCTTCGATGAGGAGCTGATAGGTTTTGGCGAGGGAATGACAGGCTTAGATGAGGAAACTGCGGGCTTGATCGAGCTGCTAATGATCCTGCTAGAAGTCGAAGTCTTGGATGAAGTGATAGGCTTCACTGCTGAAGAAGTTGGTGAGACCTTCTTGGTCGAAGAAGAGGATGTGATCTTCCTGGTAGATGAGGTGGCCTTTGTAGGCATGGCTGAGCTGGTGACCAGGGCAGGCGTAGCAGTAACGGCCTTGCAAACCTGGGAGACTACAGGTGCTGAGAGTGCGACAAAGGGGCTGCCTTTTCTTGTCGGAGCGTTGAACCAGAACTTGCAGAAAGGAAGAGGCTGAGCGACCAGCTTACGGAGTGCATCCAAGTTAGGCACCTTGCTGATACCTGTGGGCGAGGCCATTGCCTTGGTCGCGGTCTTTCCAATGAGAGAAGGGGTTGCGTTGATACATTTGCAAACTCTGCTGATGTCGGTAGTCGCGATGCCATTGATCGGGCTGGACGAGATGTAGGATGCTCCAGACCACCATTGACAGAATGCAAGAGGTGAGCCAAAGTCGTTCTTGATGGATGCAAGGACAGGGTCTGTGGAACTGCAGGATGGTTTCGAGGCAGGGGCGGCCTGGGCAAGGTGCCCAAAGGCAATAGCCCATACGAGCCAGGTGATGATTGTCGAAAGACGCAACATCTCGTCGGAAGTGATAAAGGAATGTGGTAAAAGAATGGATAGTCAAGATAGACTGGTCGAGTCGGCACTGGCAGCCTTGCTATCACGGAACCAGTACCAGGCTCCATGGTATATATAGTGGATGCTGGCTCTGCAATGATACTCCCTCTTGCTCACTATGCCATGGTCTAAGCTGTGGGAAATTTCAACCTCCACAAACCTGTGATACCGTTTGACGCCTTCATTGCTTTCAGCTCTTCATGTACTGAGGTGTTGGAAGCGATTATGGACATGGTCAATAGTAAAGCAGAGCCGAGATGGTCTGAAGACGTTATAGCGGTTGAGAGAAGGTCTTTCCGGTCAGGAGACAAGCTAGATGTCAAGCTCTACCGGCTGTCGGAGAAGGCTCCTCTCCGAGCTTTCCGACCCCGGTGAACAATATCATTCCGAACGTAACATTGGTACCAAATCGGTCAAAGGCTTGCTGTATCACGTTTCCGCTCTTGTTCTTTGGTCCAAGGAGCTTGGAAGGGCTCCTGAAAATCCCAAACATCTCTCCGCGACGGTTGCCTCTTGCAGCATATTGATGGTGCACTGTGTCAGCGGCAATGTGGAAGCATAAGTTGCGGGAAGGTCGACGTCTTGGCATATCTACAGAACGTCGCAGTATGCTTGGTGACGGTCCCTCGTTGAGGCTCTTTGAGCTTTTCAGACGAGCTTGGCATTTACCCCTCAAAAGACCCTTCGACCGTTTTCTTTCAGCTCACGGCTTTCCGCTCCAGTCCCGAGACAAAACAACAACATCTTAGCCCCTACTCGATGCGATTTATGGACACAAGATCTCAGGAATTGAATAGTCGAAGAAGATGTGTTCGCCTTTGATTCTCCACCAGCCCCAATGTCTCTCGACATCTATACTGCAGGCCTCATCTCGCTCGGTCGTCCACTCACCACATGTCGGCGTTCCGGAGCCCTCTCCAACATGCTCTTCCAACGGGCCCGTATTCAACGCAGACCCAGAAGAGTTGCACAGATGTTTCATCTCGCTGCACGGCGGTTCCGGCCAGCATGAGAGCTCGACCCTGAGCCCTCGGTATCCGGATGTCCCAACAGGCCAATCATGCATTTACATATCCCTTGGGTGTCCTAGCAGCGGTCCGAGCCCTACCGGTATGTCGGTATTCGATCGAACTTTGTCGGCTTGTCCGCACATAAAGCACGTCTTCCTCCTTTGTAACGCTCGAAGCTGCTCAGCTGAGGTCTGTCGCGCCACGACATCTCACAAGCAAAACTCAAGCCTCGAATCTGCCACATTTATGCTAGGCAGAGCTTTTCTTGCAGCACTCCCTACCGGAAAGACTCAGAGAGGTAAGTACACAGGACTAGACCAGACGCCCGACTGGTATGTTGAAATGAGCATATTGAACTCTGCAAGGTAAGGTGCTTTGGTGACTTGTTGATTATTGTCGACTAGAGATGCCGTTTTGGCTGCAATCTCTCTTCTTGATGGAGATTTCTCTGCACAGCTTGAGCTGGTAGTCTTTCGAGACTGTATAAAGACTCACCTTTTTTTCTCTTGCGATACTCTACGAATCTTGGTCGGAACGCTCATTCGGCTGCAAAATGCTGATCCAACATGTCATCCCAATCTGCTTGGCAGGCATTGTTGCTGCTGTCACACAAGCTGAAAGTCCTACGAATGAGTCCAGCGGTAAGTCACAAATCACATACATGTGCAAGAATAAAACACTGACCGCAGGCAGCATGTAACAAGGCAGATATTGCATTGGTGAAGTTTAAGACTCATAGCTATCCTGGTCTCTGCAAAACATGGCTCAGCGGGTATGTGATATGTTATGCCACACCGAAAATGGTCAATTGACATACCACCTCCAGAGATCAAGAAACGTCTCTTGTTCAAGGCATGGCATCTTCCGAGCTCACATCAGCATGCAAGTGTATCTCGGAAGCTTCGGAAGAGATGAAGCTGGCTTTACAACTCCCCGTTGTGCGAGTTGTGAAGACGACAGCGAAGGCCGCAGCAAAGCCAGTCCCCAAGACTACCGCCAAAACTTCACCGAAGACGACAGCAAAGACCATGTTGCAGACAACGACCAAAACAACAGCTCCGTTGATCAAGACCACGCCCAAGGTTTCTACCAAGACAACATCGAGCATCTCAATCAAGAAGACTTCCACGGGGAAGCTGTCCTCTACCTCAGTCAAGCTATCGTCGAAAAGCTCCTCTGCCTCGAGCTCGTCCACTCGTCGATGTGTTGGTATTGCTTGTAGCAAGCTCACGGTGAAGACATCGTCGACTACATCGACTAAGAATAGCTCGACCCTCAAGAGTCTGACAAAGGCAGCTTCTATTTCGAGGTCAGGTAGTAAGGTCTCTTCGGCATTATCTGCCTCCAAGTCTGGCTCAAAGAGCGGTTCGAAGGTGTTGTCCTCAATCACCGGTACCGCAACCGGCAATAAAGGCATCTCTACCAAGAAAGCTTTATCTTCCACACGCAAAGCCAAGCCCACATCGGGATCCAGTACTGGAGAGGATTCAGGAGCGACTACCGGAGGCGACGATTCAGGATCTGGATCTGATGGCGGCGATGGTGGAGATGATGGTTCTGCTGCAACTATACCGTCAGGAGATGACAGTTCTGCCCCGACGACTCCTTCAGGAGACGACGGATCTGCTGCTACCACTACCGCAGCGGATGGTGGGTCTTCTGCGACAGCGCCTGCAGACGACGGCTCTCTAGCCACCTCAACATCTACTCTTCCCGCCTCGACATCCACGTCCACGAAGCCGAGATCTGTTTCACTACCCACCACCATCAAGTCCAGCACAAAAGCTGCTACATTCATAACCAAGTCGACAACGCCTGTGGTTTCCGTCCCCACTTCGGTCGTATCGACCTCGTCAACAACTTCATCGAGCACATCTTCTATGCTCCCCGTCATCAAGCCCAGTCCCATCTGCACTTCGCCGCTCAGCGCCAACGAAACTTTCCAACTGTACATCTCAGGCACCAACACCGCGATTGATGGTACTCCAATGCAAGGCTTGACAAATGGCGCCACTGCAGTTGGCTTCAGTGTCGGATACACCACTCTAAACTTCACTCTTGACTGTACCACCGGCTATGTCTATTGGGGATCAGGTTCCGTTCTTTCTGGAAACAGGCAGGCTTTTTCAGTCAAGAGTCAATCAGTCGTGGTGGCACCTCTTGGTGACTCGAACAACTCGCCTCTCAGCTGTAGTCTGGACACCAACTTCGTCATGACCTGTCAATACACATCTGCTCGATCACCTGACGCTTTCCAAGGTTGGGCTGTCAGTACTGGTGATGCTCGCTATCTTGCCATGGCACAGAGTAACACGACTGGAGTCGTGCTCAAGGCTGTCCCATTGAAGTCAAACTCGGCTATCACCTACCCAACGCATTCTACCAATCAAAAGCTTCTCACCAATGGAGATTTCGCCGCCAGTTCTGTTTCGCCATGGAACAAGTTCACCCAAGGAAGGAGTTCGGATGTCAGCTTCAATGCACCTGCCGTCAACGCCTCTCAGTCTTGTTATGCGTTTGCTGGCATGCTCTCTATCACTCCCAACAGTCAATTCTACAACGGATATGCTTGGGGCGGAATGAGTCAACCTGGAGTAACACTTTACATGGGCGAGCAATTATTTCTCGGCTACGATGTCCTCCTCAATTATCCGACTGGTTTGCCCGCCGGCGTCCGCTGCGACATACAAGTGAAGGGTACGGAGCATGATACTCTCAGTTATGTGCGCTACGATAGCAATAGCCCTGCATTCGTCTCATTCAACACAACCACAACCGCTTCCTACAACGGAACCGGCAGCTTCTCAATCACCGCTTACTGTCAAGGACAGCCAGGTGGCCCATGGCCAAATCTGAACCTGGGCTTCAACAATGTTAGACTCTTGGCCGCCTACGACCCCACTGATGCCGGCGCAGCTTTGTCATGCGGCTTCAAAAATGCCAGAGATACCATTCAGTCCGCCACACTCCAGCCATATTGTTCTTCGCTCTTGTCTTACAGCACTCCCACAACCACAGTCACCTCTGTCATACCAACTACGACAACTGTTGTGATTACAATGACTTCCGCTGGACGCAAGAGGAGCTTCATCACCGCCGCTCCAATCATACTTCCTCAGACTATATGGCCTCGCCAGCTAGATGTCTCTGCCAACACCTCATCGCAAGCATCGACGATATCTGATGGGTCTACGAATCCTCTCGCGAGTTTCGCTCCCCAAGATGTATCCGACGCATGCAGTATTGAAGCTTCAGCCGTGTCAACAACAGTGACTGTCTCCACTTCAGTGACCTCGACAATCGTTGCTACCTCGACTAAAACCAAGGTGGCAGCATGCTCATCCACACCTGTTTATAACGGCGACTTTGAGAGTGGCAGTCTCAATCCATGGAATGTCTATGATCCCGTCGGAGGACGTGGCGGAGCGTGGACGGTGGAGACCGTCTCTGGTCCTTCAGGTGGCAACTATGTTGCACAGGTCACCATGAAAAATCCCGGCGACGTCGGTGGTTTTGCAGCTTTCATTTCTCAAACTGTACAAACCTGTACCGGCATCACTTACACGATGAGCTACGACTACCAATGCCTCACCAAATCTTACGCCGCGCCATACATTCTCATCCAAGCACCAGGAGGCAACGCATACGGTGGTCAAGGAGATTGTTCCGCAGGCCCGGATGGCTGGAAAACGCAGACCCTGACGTACGTTTCGAAAGGCGAATCAGTCCAGCCGGGCATCTGGGCTGTCCAGAACGGTGGACCCAGCGACCAAGGCATCATCCAAATTGACAATGTCAAATTCACCGCCTCCGCACCTTCCTGCACAAACGGCGAAATTGACAACAGCGATTTCGCCAATGGTCTGAGCAGCTGGGATTCGCTCGTTCAATCAGGTACTGTAACCATGAATGGCGAAGCAGCACAACTTTACTGCAACGCACACGAAACTGGTCCTTACGACAAATCGAAAGTCACGCAGACCATCTCGACCTGCCCTGGCACCAAATACTCGGTCTCCTGGCGCTACTTGATCCCCGCCATCAATGGGAACGAAGATACGTATATCTACCTGTACACAGCGGATAGCGTCAAGAGCGAAAACATCATCAGCGCTACCAGCTCACATAATGGCGAACAAGTCGATGGCAACAATCAACCTATTGGCACATGGTACACGCAGACTGCCACCTTTACTGCTAACGACAAGTCCACACTCATTGGAGTGGAAAACGTCTGCTGCAACAACAATGAATTCACCATCTTGATCGATGACATTGTCGTTAGTGTTGCTTCTTGAGCGGAGAATACCTTAACCACTTTTTCGTATGTTTCTTTTATTGTATATGTATCTCTTGCTTTTCACCGTTTCTCTAATTCAAACTCGAGCTTTTCGTAACAATTATGGGCAATGTGATCTATCGTCGAGTTGTAGAGGGTAGCAGACATAGTGACCTTTATGCATGTAATTTGCTTATCTCATTAATTAGACGCTCTGCCAATTACACATTACGTGAGCCTGTAATTTCTACAGACCAGCTTTTAACCTTTTTTTAGCGTGCACAGTCTAGACTTAGCAGCAAAAGGTAGGAAAACACGCTTGCTTATTAGTAGAGCGTCTAAGAGTTTATTATACCCTCCCTACTAAGTAAGTCGTTAACTCGACGCGATTTTAACTACTCTAAGAGGTATACTAGTCTACTACGTACGTTTGCACCTTAGCTTTTTAAACCTGTAGATTCTACAGACCGAGAACTTTCATTAAATATGTATTTTAGATAACGGTAAATGGTGCGCCGCACTTAAAACCTAATATAGAGATACGCGTTTAGCTAGCACGCGTCCTACTAAAATTTCTCGACTACTATATCTTACCCCTTTACTAGCCTATAGAATCTACAGGTTGAAAATACTAGTTTAAGCATCGTTAAGGATCATTTTCTACTCTACATCTATTACTGCCCTCCCTTAAACTCGCTCGGTAATTGCCTACCGACCCTACCCTATTACGTTGCTACCTAAACTTGGCCTAAATCTTAACCTATAGATTATATAGGTTAATCGTTTGTTCTTATAACCTCTGCTACATCTCGCTAAACTATATAAGTCGACCCTATTACTAGCCTATAGATTCTATAGGTGTAGTTCCTAATATGCCTTTAAACCCGAGGCGTAAAGTAGGCGGGCGTTTCTAGAAGAGTTAAAAGTCTAGAACACTAAAACAAAAGAAGGATAAGGATAATATAATATAACCCTTAGCTCTAAGGTTATAGCTAGTTTAGAAGAGTACCCGCTTTAGCCGTAAGCAACTTAATGCACTCCTATAGAATCTATAGGCCCCTAAGGGCCGCCGACGAAGCATATTAGTGTAAGAGGTATAAGCTCTATCTCTCCGTTACTACGAACCTAGTATTAAACTAGAATAGTAGAAGCTGCTTATCCTCCGCGTAATCGAGCAGTTTACTAGCTACATTATAAAGAAGGAGTAGGTGTAGGCATTATAGCGAATTTACTTTTTAATAAGTAATACTATCCTTATAGCAAAGACTAGGTTTAGAAAGAGCATTCCTCTTTAGCTATTCTCGCTTATTACTAGTCTTATTACGATCTAGATCGTTCCTCTAAACCGTCTTAGAGCTTAATACGAGAAGGACGTTCTAAAGTACTATAGAAACCCCTATCTTATAACTACTAAGACGAAGAAGACTTAACTATAGATGCTCTCGGAGATATAGCGCGGTATTTATATATATATAATCCTTAGTCTAGAGTAAGTAATTAACCCTACGTTCCGTAGTGTCGTCTATAATAGTCTCTAAGACTACGTTAGCCTTATTACGATTAATAAGCTCTATTTAGTCTCGAGTTAGAAGGACTTTAGGCCCGACTTTTAGTATATAAAGGACCTCCGTATATGCCTATATACAAATACGCCCCTCTTCGGCTATACTACTATACTCGACATCGACATAGAGGCTAAGGTAAAGGTCTATGCTAGGTTTTAACCTAATAGTAATAAGCCGTTTATAACCGAGGTAATCCGTACGCTAGTAGATAGACTAGAGATTTAACTAGTCGTTAAAAGAATAGAGTAAAGGGAACTAAAAAGAGAGCGATTAATCTACGCCATCCTCTCGTAAGGACTAGTAAATAGCAAATTTAATGCCGCGAAGATCCTAAAGACTATCGTCTTTATTAATAGGAAGGTCTTAATTACTAACTAACTATAGCTAGCCCGCGATGCCGTTATTATAGTAGTAAAAGGCTCGGTCGGTGCCGATTAAGCTCGCCGGATTATCGATTTTTATACTAGTAAAACCCCTAAGTTTAACTAAGAAGAGCTCTATAAGGACTTCGGCGATATAGCAGAGTCTACCTACTATATTGTGCTCGCTATAAGTGCACTTAGAACTAGTTTAACAATGCTAGGCCTTAATACGGTAGTATTAATTAGCTTTCTAATCGACGGATTACCTATTAAGTTCTAGTAGCATGTCGGTCGCGTTAGAAGGATAGGTAGACTAGTAACTACTATTTAGGGTATGCCTTATTAGGCATTTGATGTTCTAGAAAAGACTGACTAAGTGGTTAAGCCTATAACTACGCCGACTAAGGCTAGGAAGGGAAAGGGAAGGAATACTATAAAGTAGAAGGCAGCCTTAAGGCTTAGCTAAGTCTACACGGCCTCTAAAGATCTAGGTATAGTCATTCTACGGCCTATAGAATCTATAGGTGCGTCCGAACACGGGTCTATATATAACGACGACCGAATAAAGGCAAATACTATTCCCTAGGGCTAGACGTAGTCTTATATAGATAGTAAACGCCGCGCGGAGCTCTATCTAATATTCTGTTAGATAATTAACGGACTATACGTTCGCTAGCCTATACTCGAGCATCTTAGCTAGCTTAGTATACTAGTAGATTAACGAGGCCCTAGTCTAGGAGGTCGTTATTATTTAACCTATTATCTAGAGGTATATACATTTAATGCCCCTAAGCTACCGAAGCGAGATAAGCCTCTAACGAAGCCTCGTAACAATTTAAGATAGGCCTATAGTCTAGAGTACATTATTAAGTAGCTCTAAAAGGCGGTAGGGGACATAGTCCTATTAAGTTAGCGCTATATGCCTATACCGTCCGACTACCTTCTTAATATAGAGGAATAATGGCGCCTCGCTAGAGAATTTAGGGGCCTTAAGGAGGGTAAATGTAACGCTTTTTCGATTTATAAAGAGGGAAAGCTCGACGAGATAGTAGGCCGTAGTTAGTATAGTACGCTAGAGGCCCTTATATCGTTTCGTAAAGCCTTATAGACTAATGTTAATAGTATAATTAGACGATAGCGTAAGGATAATAACGTAGTAAGGAAAAAGAGAGATAAGAATGCGACGGTTATTAATAATAGTAGGCCTATAGAATCTATAGGCTTAGGTAGACAGCTTTTAGACGACTAGATAGAAGAGTAGAACGCCGCTTAGATAGCCGTCTAGCGGCGATCTAATAGCCTTATACGTATAGCTACCGATGTAGCCTTTCGTCGATACACTACTAGTTAACCTATAGAATCTATAGGCTATGCTAGCAGCGTCGAGGTGCTATCCTCGCTACCTTATACTAGGAACGATAGTTTAGGGGTAATAGGAGGCTCTTAGACTACTATCCTAGACTCGTAGGGGACAGTTCCTAAGACGTAGGTCGTATAGTCGTTATAGACTATAGTCGAATTGTTCTTAGCCGGGCTTAGTAATTCTTAGCCTATAGAATCTCTAGGTAGCTCTAGGAGGTCTAAGAAGCGAGCGCGAGAGGGTAGGTCGATCTCGATTTTAGAAGAGAACTCCCCTATTTATTAGCGGCGAGGGTCGGTATAGTCGTAGAGGTCGAACGCGTCGTCTACCGAACTATCTACGGCCCTAAGAAACGCTAAAAGAGTCCGACCTATTAGTTTGCTAATAGCCTAAAGTTAACCTATAGAATCTATAGGCTAGGTTCTAGCTATACCTCGGGGCAACCGGTCGCCGCGACAACATAGGACCGTTATACCTTAGAGTAGGAGTAGTAGAAAGGCGTTAAGCGAAAGGGATATTAACGCCTACCGCTTAAATCGGCGGTTAGAGTAACTAGTTACATCGAGCGAGAAATTATAAGATATGTTAGATAGTATACGTTGTTAGGTATATAGCTGCGCTCTAAATGAACCTATAGAATCTATAGGCTATAAAGTTAGTCCGAAGTTCGAGTTTGCTATGCTTAGCAAGTACTAACATTCTAAAAATAGTAAAGTAGTAGCTAAATTAAGTCTCTCGACGTTACTCTAAAGTATAGGGATATTAAAAGCCTATCAATTTAAAGAGCCTATACGTTCTATAGGCTAGAAAAACCGGTTTAAACAACCTATAGTATCTATAGGCTATTTAAATTATTATAGAAGACATGTTTATTAGTATACGAGTCACGAAAAGATAGAGATGTTTTTTTAATGTGTTTTATTGCTACTTATACATTATAAAAAAAAAAACCGCCCCGCCCCCCTTAGTCCTCGTAGGCGATATTCTAGTACATATAAGGAGTATAGCTACTACCGTTTGCTCCGATCGAGTAAGGAATTAAGTCCCTAGCGCTATTATCGTAGAGCTATAAGCAGTCCTAGTTGTTATTACGACAATTGCGGTAGGGAATAACCCTACGTTTACTAGCGTCGGTCTCTATAATAATGCTAACGCGGGACTAACGTCTCGCCGTAGCTCGCTAACTAGTACTACCTCCTAAGAGGCGTAATAAGTCCTAGGTAGAGTTTCTGTCCTAGTACACCCCTGTATACTAGGCTTTATATAGCTCCGTATACTAACGCGAATTACCGAGTAGCATTAGCGTAGGTAAACGCTACTTAGGCGTAACGCGGTTAGGATAGTAGCGACGAAGTCTCCGCCTATGTCTATCGGATAGCGGCACGAGCTACGACACACCTTTATAGCCCTAGATAGGCACCGTCACCTAAACGCCTCTTACGGGTAGCGGGATGCTACGTCCTATAAAGAGCAAAAGCCTATAATAAGTTAATATAAAGTAATATAAATAGGAAACGATTAACTTAACTAACCCTTAAGCTACTAAGGTAGTAGCGTCTATCTCTACTAGGTTAGTTATAGGACCGAATTAGACAGTATTAACACTGTCCGGCTACGGTAAAGTAGCCTAATCTCTATAGTTATCGACGACGCCCCTATCGTTAATTACTATGTAATCGTCTATACTAAGCCCTAGTAGAGGAGCGGCATAGTCGTCGTCGTCGTCGTCGTCGTCGCTATTTGTAATTAGATATATCTAGACTAGGTAAAGGAGAAGGAGGAAAAGGTATAGTATTAAAACACATACGAGGCAGCGGTAGGGAGCGGGCTATAAATAACAGTTAGTTATAATTAAACAGAAAGATATAGAAACATATACGAGGGGGCGGCAGCGGGGAGCGGGCTATAAAAAACAGTTAGTTATAATTAAATAGAAAGATATTAAAACCTATACGACGCGGCGGTAGGAGGAGGCGGGCTATAAATTAGTTAGTTATGTTTATTTAGAGGAAGGGAACATAGACTTACGAGGCGGCGGCGGTAGTAGTAGTAGTAGGAGGTAGGCTATCGTTTACATTTAGTCGATATTAAGGTATAGCGAACGGAATAGTATTAGATTATACGGCGGCGGCGTAGAGGCGGGTAAGGCGGGGGGCCCTAGGAGCTTATTAGCCCTAGCTTTAATGTGTTAGTATACTATCTATATAATAATAGAATAAATAGCATATAAGTAGACTCTAGAGCGGAGCCTACCTTCGGGTATAGGGGCGTAAGAGGAGGTAGTAGGGTTAGGGTAGATAAACCCTAGTAGGACACCCTTAGAGGTAAGGAACATTACCTCTAAGGTGCCTAGCGGACGGAAGAAAGGCGGCCTATATATAATATTAGTATACTAATATCATTCGAATATATAGAATTAATAGAGGGTAAGAGAGCAAGAGAGAGAGATAGATGTAGTATTATATAGAAGGTAGTATAGATATGTAAGTAAACGAACCGTAAGGAACCTATAAAATCTATAGGTTCCTCGCGATTAATGTCCTTCTATAAAAAGAAAGCGCGCGCGGGGCAGGGTTAATAGAAAACGGGTAGGAAAATTAAGGTAGTAGTATAGAAGCATAAACTAAGGAAATAATCGACTTATATAATTAATTTAGGGGGGTTAGAAAGGTTGTTTAACGGCTAGAGGGATTAAGAAGAGCGTAAGACTAAGGCCTAAGGTATACGCTCCGCGAGCAACGCTAAGCCCTAAAGTAAGTGTTATAGTTTGTTTATTTACTCTAATCTAGCGTTAACTCTAACCTTCCTTTCTTTAGACTACTACTTCTCTCTTAACTACTACCTCCTCTCTTCTCTTTATTACCTCCTCCCTAGCGCGTAGCTACCGTTATCTCGACGATAGAGATCGCCTTCTCTATTATATTCGTAACTCGAAATTATGTCTATAATAAGATAGTCGCGCGTTAGGGGAGATCTTAGGGTAGTATCTACTAGGTTTGTTCGTCCTTGTCCTTAACTTTC